>Ga0233425_10000263_pt1 | contig 139174 bp, 114 predicted proteins | sample Watercolumn_Towu_2_FD_181712 | JGI IMG/M metagenome (GOLD analysis project Ga0233425, IMG submission 181712) | Freshwater microbial communities from Lake Towuti, South Sulawesi, Indonesia - Watercolumn_Towuti2014_140_MG | ecosystem: Environmental > Aquatic > Freshwater > Lake | place...
AGTTGATGTTAACAAAACCGACTATGGTTATCTACTGAAATCAAGGGAATGAATTTTAAAAAATCATATCAGATATTCATTTGCATTATCTTATCGACATTGATTTCCCATGGGATATCAGCTCAATTACAAATTATCAAACAGCCAATAACTATTGCTGCCAGTAAAACTTCTATGAAGCATTTACTAAACAATTTGAGCAAACAATCAGGTTGCGTTTTCTCTTACGACCCATCAAAAATCAATGATAAGCAAATTTTAAGTATCAAGAGTTACACGAATCAGAAATTGATTTTGATTTTGCAAAATGAATTACCATCATACATTCAACTAAAAGTACATGGTAAATACATCGTATTACAAAAAAAGAGTGAATTAGACCTCAAACTAAAAGCATACAATAGCCCTACATTACTCAGCAAGCAGTCCTCGACACTTGCTGAGTATGATTTTGTTTCAAAATCATCGGACACCCTACCTGATAGCACTTCTTTTAGCACCATACCTGTGAAACCAATCATGGCATTGACTAGTGATACATCGATTCAGAATCAAGCAAAATCAGAATTACCATTAGAGTTGAAATTAATTACTGATTCTATTACAACAAAAACCAATCAAGACACACTTCCAAAGAGAAAAGCAGATACAACTATATTGGTTACATCCCAAACAAAAACCGAAATCATATCAAAAAAGCTAGAAAATCCTTTTTATAAGAAATTTAACTTTCAGATTGATGTTGTAAGTTTTAATTCAATGGGAGGACTTTCAATTTCTTTAGGAGTAAAACGATTGTATGGGATAGTTACAGCAAGTGGAATATCGAACCAGTACAACTGTATAGGTCTGGGAGTTGGTACTAACATCCCTTTAAATCAAAAATTTGGGATAGGTCTTATTGCTATGCGTCACAAGCTGAATGGCGGCAGATCATTTGATTTGGGAATAAGAGGCACAATAGGTCAATTTGCTACTAACGTCAGCTATTCATTTAACAACACCTTTAGTCTGTATGGTGGACCAAGTTTGATACTACTTAAAACTAATTACTACCGCAAATCAATAACTCCAAATGGGAAGGACACTTATTTTGAATTAAGCAGAAAACTTGAATTGGGCATCATATTGGGTGTTAAAGTAGATATCTCATCACTGTTTTATCCAAAACGAAGCAAATAAGAACTAAATTCCAAAAATTCTTCAATAAAATATCATTTTGTAAATCATTGATTTACTACACATTATACCAAACAAAATCAATTATTTCAATTTTTTTTCATTTTTTTTGATTTTTGAGTAGTGGTTAATCTATTGTGGTTTGTCTTAAAAGTACATTAAGCAAAACAATATAAACCACTATTTAAAATTTAAAATTATGAAAGCAAACAAATTTTGGGGTATCCCTACAGCCATGGTTGGAATTGCATTATTAACTGCATCATGTCAAACAGACTTTAACCAACCAACAGTAACTAGTTCAACACCTGTTACAACAAAATCAGTTGAATCAACAATTGCTAACGACGTACAAGCGTCAAGTATTAATCAAGAAGTGGTAACAAGTACTGCTGAGTACATGCCTGACTTCAATTCAGAAAGCTTCAATACCAACGGAGCTCAAAAAGTAAAACGGTATAACACAGTAGTAGTTACACTTGAAGAGCCAGACCACGAAAGTTTTCCTAAAATTGTAACCATTGATTTTGGAACTAATGGATACGTTGGAAAACGAATGAATGTACTAAGAGGAAAAATCATTGTAACAATTAGTTCAAGACACGCCAAAACCTACACCTTTGACAATTTCTCAATCAATGAAAATCAAATTAGAGGTAGTAAGTTCGAAAGCTTCAATGGCACTGACACTTGGACATATTCTGACAAAGACACCATTGTATTGGCAAATGGAAGAACATTCATCCGCAATACCAATCGCACACATAAACTATTGGACTTCAACAACACTCCATTTGTTTACAATGACGACACATATGCCATCACTGGCGATATAATTGGTGTGAATCCAGACGGAAAACAATATACTATGGTAGCTGATGATTCAAATCCAGTAATTTCATATACAGGTTACAATTACTTTATCAAAGGCAAAATTACAATGTCATGCGAAGGAAAAACTGCGGTAGTTGACTTTGGTGATGGCACCCACGATAGCTTAGCTACAATAACTATGGATGGTGAGACTAAAGAAATCAACCTAGCAGAAACATCAGAAGTTCCTCATCCTTAATCATATAAACATCCGTCCAATATCAATCGCAAAATTGGACGGATGTATAAAAAAAAATCTATAATAAATCAATTAGAATAATTTAAAAAAATTACAATTATGAAAAACACTAAATTTATTGCAATATTTGCAACAGCATTCGCACTAACTACTGTATTTACATCTTGCCAAAAAGATGAAACAGCCGGAACCAACGACACTCTAACTGGTACCACAGGTGATGCAGCTCAGTCTCAACTAATAGGTGACGAAGCTATTGATGCATCAGAAGAATATGCCTCAAATGCGAACTTCATGAGTTCTGGAGCACAAAAAGTAAGATCTGAAGTTTCAAGAGACTCTGTAGAAGTATCAATTGTGCGTCCGGATTCATCGGCAATCGTTGTCAACATTGACTTTGGAAATCAAGGAATTAGAGGCAGAAGAGGTAATATTTTAAAAGGTGAATTATCAGTTGAAATCAACCGATCTACTTTTACTCGTACTATAACTTACAATAATTTTTCAGTAAATGACAATACTATAAGAGGTTATAGAATAGTAACGAAAGGTAGAAATGATCAAAATCAAATCACATGGAACATAACATCTAGGGACACCATACTCCTTAAAACAGGTGAAAGCAAAATATGGAACTCCGACCGAGTTAGAACTCTTACCAACGACAATAACACACCATCCAATCCATGGGATGATGTATACAGTGTTACTGGCTCAGCAAATGGTATCAACACCAAAGGAAAAGCATACTCTTTGATAATAGACAGTAATAACCCACTTATTTTCTATACTGATTACATACATTTTGTTCAAGGGAGTATGAAAATAAGCAGTGAGCAAAAAACTGCATTGTTAGATTATGGTGATGGAACCAAAGATGACAAAGCAACAATTATCATTGATGGAAAAACAAAAGACATTACATTAGGTAAATAAGACCAACAAAATTTTCTTTAAGATAAAGGCCAACCCAATTAAACAATCGGGTTGGCCTTATTATTGTTTGATACTTGAGGTGGACTATACCTACGATTAAGTAGATGTAAGTTTGAGTATCTTCAATTTATTCCTCTATGCCATTCATCCCAAAATACGTATTAGAGAATAAGAAATAGCTGTGATTTAAGTACTCAAACTCATTACAAAACATTTGGACCTCTTTATGAGTGGTTCGCCTGGAGAGAATCATTCAATTGTTGTTCAGAATTTACAAAGTGTAGATCGGAGTCAATAAATTTTCCCAGTGAATCCATTTCCTGTAGGCACCAGTTCAAAAATTCGTTGTGGTTTAAGACCTTCTTCGTCTTGATGTGACACATAGATAATTGCTACTTGATTTTCTGCTGCAATTGCATTGATCATCTGAACAAAAACAGATGCATTGGAGTCATCCATTTCAATAGTGGGTTCATCCAATATTAGTAAATCAGGATGTTTAATCATGGCACGAGCTACCATTACCATACGCTGCTGCCCTATTGACAATTGTTTAAACAATTTACCTTTAAAGCCAACACCTAAAATTTCGACCCATTCAGCTACCAATCGCAACTGACAATCAGTAGGTTTTTGATAAAGACCCACCGAATCAAAAAAACCAGAGATAATCATTTGTTCAACGGTATGATTACTTTGAAATCTATTAATCATTTTGGGTGTAAAGTAACCTATCTGCTTTTTCAAATCCCATATACTTTCGCCACTACCTTTTTTTCGACCAAAAAGAGTGATATCTTGACCATAAGCCTTTGGATTATCACCACTTATCATGGTTACTAATGTACTTTTACCCGAACCATTAGGCCCTTTTAGTTGCCAAAATTCTCCTTGATGAATCAACCAATTCACATTATCCAACACTAGATTAGATTCATATCCTACGGACACGCTGTTCATTATCACTATCGGATTGTTTACATTGTTAATAGTTGACGTAAATTGAGGTAAAACAATTTGTTTGTCTGCTACCCTTTGATCTTCACTCAAAAACATAATGGGTTCTATCACATTTTCCACTTCGTTTTGATCATTTACTATAGCTACCTTATCCAAAAATGATAGTAGGTCACGCCTTCTGAAAAATATCTGAATCAAAACAATCTCCTTAGAAATATTCACCAATAGATTGAAAATATCAGATTGAACCTGCTTATCAACATTAGCATACACATCGTCAAGTATTAAATATTTTGGTTTTTGACTAATGAGATAGTGAAGTACTGCTAATTTCTGCTGTCCACTTGACATGGATTCTAATCCCAGTGAGTTGTTGATAGATGTGACTAGGAATCGATCATGACGAATCTCTTCGTCAACCAAGGCATCTACAGTTAATGAAGAAAAAACAGCACATGACGATGCCTCTATTCGAAACCATGAACTAAACACTTCATTGTTAATGACTTTTTGAATTATATGCTTTTTGTCTGCCTTATTATTTAGATAAAGTCCAAAGTGATTTACTGAACACATCTTTTAGGTATTGATAGTAATTATTCTAGTAATTGAAGTAGTTAAAGCAAATATACTCAGTAATTCTATCATTAAAAAAATGAACGTAACTTCTAAGCATTTTTGTTCTTAAAGTTTAGAAAGAGGAGTTAAACCAAATTATACGAATGCGCAATCACTATCAAATTAGTTCCAAAGGTTTTTTCAAAACTTCGAATGAATAATTCGAGTTAAATAAAATTTATTGAACTTGTTGAAGTTATTACGCTATTTGTGAAATCAATATTTCTCCATACTATTAAACTGAGATGTGAACCAATCTCAATTTGTGAGGACTTATTAAGGATCATGGAAGGGTAATAAACCGAGCCTGCAATTACATCCCAAAAATGAAAATTCTTCAAAATATTTGAATTCTTAACCAAATAATCTGTTGCTAGTAAAGGATCATTAGTCCCAAAATCTAACAAAAGTTTTTTACCCTTATCATAGAAGTTTGTGAATGAAGAATGATCAGTGAGATCTATATAATTATAATCTGTTTGGAGTTGATTAATTGCAGCTTGTGAACAATGTTGTTTTAACGACACTATTGTAGAAGAAATTATCCCATCACAAAATAAGGTATTAGCACTTTCGACCTGCATAACCGACAAATCGAACATAGCAGCCAGAAACCCATCTTCATCAATTTCTAATACATGAGTACGTTTTATATCATATGGAGAGGAATAGGTATAATGACTTGCTATTCTTCTCATTTTGCTATCTTGGATTGATTTATTAACTGGGAGTCCTTTTTAATTGAAAATATCTTTTGAAAAAAAGATTTCTTGGACTCTACAACCTTGCCATTCAAACTATCCATAGCTTGTAAATTATACAATCGCACTAATGCAATACTATCTATGCGTACATTCATTGCTCCTTTGTAAGATTGACTCCCAATCAATTTACCCGACAATGTCTCAATCGCTACCGGACGAGTAGCTGTAATACGAAACTTATATTTTCTGACCTTACCATCATGAAACAAAGCTTGCTTTATGCTATCAGTGACTCCATCTTTATAGTTGATATTTAATACTGCATACGGTTCAATACATGAATCGGAAGGCGCAATACTTTGATTGAAAATGAATAAAATAACATCCCCATACATCAAATGAGGATTGGAAACAATAAATTTAAACTGAGTCTTTCTCGACTTTTTAGTAAAGCGATATTGACGAGATTTCGTCCATAGATTTTCCTTTGACAAAAGGTTTAATATTGAATCAAATGGATGTAACTTCCCAGAATAGACATTATTTTTGTAGGTTGTTAAATCTAGAATAACTTGGTCGTAAATTTTTTCAAAAATTAAAGGATGTTTGTTATACCAGACCAACGAAGTATCGAACTGTGCCCTAGTTACACCACTATTAGCTAGCAACTTATCATAGTAAAGAACCTTATTCGAATCGGAGACAAAGAATACACCCTTCTGATAAAACACACCATCCAGTTTATAAACCTCTACCAATATGTTTTTCATTTTCCCTTCATCCAAAACTTCTTTGGGGCGAAAGGTACATGAAGCAAACACACTCAATACAAGTACGAGGGTAAAATTAATCAACTTTTTCATCCTTTTGCTTCTCTAAACTCCTATCTAAATCCTTACGATAAAACAAAAATAAAATTACAACTGCTACACTTATTGCCGAATCGGCAATATTAAAGATGGGGCTAAAAAATAGTGTTTCTCCCATTTTATCTTTAATGATTGGGAAATAGAGCATATCTACAACTTTACCGTATAAGGGCGGAGCATATCCCCCTCCACTAGGCATGAACGATGCTACATGACCCCAACTATCATTAAAAATAACACCAAAATATAGTGAATCCAAAATATTTCCAGCAGCCCCTGCCAAAACCAATGAGATGGTTAGAATGTATCCCGACTTAAATTCGTTTCGGATAAGTTTGCGGATATAAAAAACAAGAGCTACTACTGCAACCAAACGAATTAATGTAAGAAAAACTTTTCCTATGATTTCCATTCCGAATGCCATACCGTTATTTTCCACAAATCGGATATGAAACCAATTGAATACTTCAACATATTCGCCTAATTCAAAATGTGTCTTAACGTAAATTTTTGACACTTGATCTAAAACTAACACAATGAGGATAAGCAATATTGATTTTTGTGTAATCGAAAATTTCATCTGTTTATAATTTAATTTAGTTGTCATGAGTGTTTCATGTACTTACAATTATATTTTTATTTTTACATAAATTGCCCTAATGGGCGGGATATTTCATCAATCAAATCAACCCAGATTAGGAATCAAAAGAGACACAACCCTCATCAGATTAGTTCCTATATATTTTCAAAACCCTCGAAAAGCACTAAACTATGTAGCTTATTGCCAAAGGTATAAGTGCGAGGTTGAAACTCAAAGAATTCAATCTTCTAAATTTCCAAACTTCTATTAATTGATTCGGGTTTAACTACAACTCACCGAAAAGAAATATAGAAGTTGTTTTTAAAAAAATCGGCAACTAGCTTAACTGCCAATTGCCGTACAGTAGTTACTCAAAAACTACCAATTATCTTTTTTCGTCTTTTTTTGCTTCTATACAAAGTGTTGCATGTGGTACAGCACGAAGTCGTTCCTTAGGTATTAGTTTTCCTGTTTCTCTACAAATACCGTATGTTTTATTTTCCACTCTTACCAATGCTGCTTGAAGATGTTGGATAAATTTCATTTGACGCTGTGCTAAACGGCCCGACTCCTCTTTTGATAATGTAGCAGCACCTTCTTCCAAAACTTTAAAGGTAGGTGATGTATCAGTAACATCATTACTATTATCATTATTAACACTAGTTCTTAACAAATCATAGTCAGCCTGAGCTAATTCCAATTTTTCCTTTATTAGTACACGAAACTCATCCAATTCCGCATCTGAATATCTTGTTTTTTCGCTCATATTCTTTGAGTTTAATTTTTAGTTAACTAAAGTTAGTTAAGTGAATAATTCATTTGTTTGTAATCTGGTGCAAAATTAGCAAAACCGATTCACTTAAGCAATAGATTAATGTACATTCTTTTATACTACTCATTTTCATCTTTTATAACTATGAGTTTAATTGCAAACTCATCAAACTCAACTAATAAGGCATCTTGCAGATTATCTTCAACACCTACTTTATTGGCTAAAGTTTGAATTGCAATATAGTCAGCATATTCATTTACTGCATCTTGAACTTCACGCTGCCCATCACAATCAATTTTAACAATGATTCTATCAACGATTTCAAAACCGCTTGACTTACGGATGTTTTGAATCCTATTCACCAATTCGCGAGCTATACCTTCACGAAATAATTGTTCAGTAACGGTAATGTCCAACGCAACAGTAAGCTTACCTTCGTTAGCCACAAGCCATCCAGGCATATCCTCGGTTATAATCTCTACATCTTCGGTAGTGAGAAGCACTTCACCACTTGCAAGCGACAAAGTATATTCTCCTTGCTTCTCAATGGTGGCTATTTCCGACTTCCCAAACGAAGTCATCGCTTGAGCTATTTCCTTCATTTGCTGACTGTATTTTTTACCCAAAGTTTTGAAGTTGGGTTTGATTTTCTTCACCAGATTTTGCATGTCGGCATCAGCAGGTATCACTTCCAACTCTTTGATATTCACCTCTGCTTTAATCAATTCGGCTATGTAATTGATTTGGTTGAAGGTAATTTCATCGGTTGCAGGAATCACTGCTTTGGTGAGTGGCTGACGCACTTTTTTATCCGCTTTACGGCGCAGTGCCAATATCATAGACGACGCCTGTTGTGCAAGTTGCATACATGCTTCTAAGTTGCTATCAATCAAAGCTTCATCATAACTAGGAAAATCGGCCAAGTGTACCGATTCGTTGGTATCCTTACCGGTCACTGCATTCAAATCCAAGAACAGACGGTCGGCAAAAAATGGTGCTATCGGCGCCATCAATTTAGCCACGGTTACCAAGCAAGCGTAGAGCGTTTGATAGGCCGAAATTTTATCGGCATCATACTCACCACCCCAGTAACGTTTGCGGTTGAGGCGTACGTACCAGTTGCTGAGATTTTCCCCTACAAAGTCAGAGATAGCTCGTCCAGCCCTAGTAGGCTCGTAGGCTTCATAGTGTTCGGCCACTTCTTTTACTAAGGTATTGAGCAACGAAATAATCCAACGGTCAATCTCAGGACGCTCCGCCACCGGAATTTCAGATTCTGAATAGCTAAAATTATCTACATTGGCATACAATGAGAAAAACGAATAAGTATTGTAAAGCGTGCCGAAGAATTTTCGACGAACTTCATCCACTCCTTCTATGTCAAATTTCAAATTGTCCCATGGCGATGCATTGGTCATCATGTACCATCGAAGAGGGTCTGAGCCGTATTTTTCGATGGTGCTGAATGGGTCAACGCCATTGCCCAAACGTTTGGACATTTTGTTTCCGTTTTTATCGAGCACCAAGCCATTAGATATTACACTTTTGAAAGCTACCGATCCACGTACCATGGTGCTAATTGCATGAAGGGTAAAGAACCAACCGCGTGTTTGATCCACCCCTTCGGAAATGAAATCGGCAGGGAAGCCCCCTAAATCGTTCGTGCTAAACGGATAATGCTTTTGGGCATAAGGCATAGCACCAGAATCAAACCACACATCTATCAAATCCAACTCCCGTTTCATTGGCTTGCCAGAGGCAGAAACTAGTATAATGCCATCCACATACGGACGGTGAAGATCAATGTTTTCTACTGAATAATTTGCCGCAGAGAAATCACCTACCTTAAAGTTCTTATACGGATTTTCTGTCATGAAACCATGGGCGATGGACTTTTCTATTTCAACAATCAACTCTTCTAATGAACCTATACAAGTTTCTTCGGTACCGTCTTCCGAGCGCCAGATTGGAAGCGGAGTTCCCCAATAGCGGCTGCGTGACAAATTCCAATCCTGTAGGTTTTCCAACCATTTACCAAAACGACCAGTGCCTGTAGACTGTGGTTTCCAGTTGATGGTATCGTTGAGCGCCATCATCTCTTCACGACAGGCAGTGGTGCGGATAAACCAACTGTCTAATGGATAATAAAGTACTGGCTTATCAGTGCGCCAACAATGCGGATAGGTATGCGAATGTTTTTCTATTTTAAAAGCTAAACTTTGTTGTTTCAACATCACACAAATATCAACATCCAATGTGACATCTGCTTCGGTCAGACTGTTGTCATAGGCATTTTTTACATATCTTCCAGCAAATTCGATGTAAAGCTCAGTATTGACATTGCTGGTCACAAAGTCAGAACTTAGGTCTTCTATCTTGAAGAATTTTCCACTTCTGTCCACCATGGGTTGACGGTTGCCGTCTTTGTCTACCAGCAGCAAAGGAGCTATCCCGTGCTGCTTTGCCACGCGGTCGTCATCGGCACCAAAGGTAGGTGCAATGTGCACGATACCTGTTCCATCTTCGGTAGTAACAAAGTCGCCAGTAATCACACGGAATGCATCACCATCAGGCTGCACCCAAGGTATGAGTTGCTCGTATTCTATTCCTGCAAGATCGGCACCTTTTATTTCACCCACCACCTGATAAGGGATATTTTTATCGCCTGGTTTATAATCATCAAAACTCAACTCCGCATTTTTAGGATTGAAATGCACTGAAAGTAGGTCTTTAGCCAAAATAAAGGTGGCAGAAGTGCCAAGATATGGGTTGAATGACTTTACTAGTACATAAGTGATGTTAGGTCCTACGCACAGAGCTGTATTGGAAGGTAATGTCCAAGGGGTAGTAGTCCAAGCAAGGAAAAAGAGTTGCCCATCATCAGTAGTAGCAAGCAAGTCCCCCAAGTGGGATTTAGGGGGCAAAGCTTTCACTCTAAACTGCGCCACACAGGTAGTATCTTTGACATCGCGATAGCAACCCGGTTGGTTGAGTTCGTGCGTGGAAAGGCCGGTTCCAGCAGCGGGAGAATAAGGTTGAATGGTGTAGCCCTTATAGAGTAATCCTTTGTTGTATAGCTGTTTTAGGAGCCACCAAAGAGATTCGATGTATTTATTATCGTAAGTGATATAGGGGTCGTTCATATCCACCCAGTAGCCCATTTTCTGGGTAAGGTCTTCCCATTCTTTGGTGTATTTTAGCACGTCTTTGCGGCAAGCGGCATTGTACTCGTCCACCGATATCTTTTTACCAATATCTTCTTTAGTTATACCCAATGCTTTCTCCACGCCCAGTTCCACAGGAAGTCCGTGAGTATCCCAACCTGCCTTGCGCTTAACTTGGAAACCCTGCATGGTCTTGTAGCGGCAAAACACATCTTTGATGGTGCGTCCCATCACATGGTGAATGCCAGGCATACCGTTGGCAGATGGAGGTCCTTCATAAAACACAAATGATGGTTTTCCCTCACGAGTGGAAATACTTTTATGGAAAATATCCTGTTCGCTCCATAGCGACAGCATTTCTTTGTTGATGGCCGAAAGATTGAGATTCGAGTATTCTTTGAACTTTTTCATCACACCTATATACTTGATATTCTGTTGTTTTTATTGAGGTGCAAAGTTACAAAAAATTATGGAAAAGCTAAAAGGATGCTTTAAAGAAAAGACACTAAACACGAGCAGATATAATAAAAAAAACCAACCTTAAAGTGGTTAGTTTTTTTAAGCTTTGCAAAGTACTTTTTACTATCTGTTTCTATATCAGAACTTGAGCGTTTAAAATAGTAAAAGAAATATCATTTTCATTTCCTGTCGTCGCTAAATATCATATTTAATTCAAAATGAATTCGTAGTAAAACTCACTTCAAATGACAAATTATTGCTTTTCGAAAAAGCACACCACCCCCAAATAATTAATTTTCATCGTATTACCATTCAAAGTACCGCTTAATGTATAATTACTACTACCATCATGAGTAGTGAAAGTAACTACATCATTACTGATGGTGTATGTCATAATACTTTTGCTTTTAGTAGCAACAGTATCTGTCTTGATTTTTATCCAATATTCGACCGTTGTAGATGTATTAAAATTATAGCTTGCATATTCAATATTATAGCTCGACAACAAAGCTGGAAAATTGGTACATTTCCAAGTTGTACCGGACAAAGCATTGTGGTCGATTTTATCCCTTTCACAAGAAATAAATACAAACATCGAGATACAAAACAATGCAAAAAGAACATTCGATTTTTTCATTTTTCTTCAGTATTTTAAGAATAAGGTCAACAAACAGTAAATCAAAAAAACAAAGAGAGCGACTATTTAATACTTATTATTTAAAAAAAGAAAATATTGGCAACAACCACTTACACAAACAACTGACTACGAGAAATTTACAAGCAAATATAATGATATTTATTTCATACTAAAATAAATATCGTATCATTTTTAGTAAAAAAAATAGATTGTTTATAACAATTTGCCATCAACCCTTTTCTTACGAAATCAGTGAATTCTACCACTCATATTTAAAAACTAATTGAGACCTTCTAATTTAGTCATCACGCTATAAAAAATTCAAGCACTCTTTTTTCACATTAAGAAAGAACTTAAAAACTCATTTGCTAAAAAATTCATTTAAATTTGTACGCATGATTAGCCTTCTTTTAATAAAGTTGAAATCTAAAATAATTCAGTTTTTTTTAATCATATATATTAATATCAGAACAAACAAACAGATAGTAAAACCTAAATAATCATAAGAAGTTTTGAAAAAAAACCTGGAGTAATCAGATAACGATTATGTATTTTTAATGCGTAATTTGGGTTGAACGATACTTATTATCTATCGTATTTCCCAATAATCCTCAAATTATCAAAAATATTAAAATAAAAATCATGAAAAAGTTAGCTTTATTATTTACTTTGGTTCTATCTGGAATAGTATTTTTTAATTGTGAAAAAACGAAAAGCCAGACTCAAACAAATCACTAATTTTGAACAAAACATTAAAAGGCGGTTGTTTTAAAAAAACAAACGAATTAAGCGCCAAGGGAAATTCAAATACCATTTCAAAAGACACATTACAGTTGACATTTTCTAAAGATACTTTGAAAGTAAATTTGGGATTGAATTTAAACTGTTGTGCAAGTTTGATTGATAGCGTTGTGGTTCAAGATAATAAGATTACAGCATTTATAAATGACACAAGCAAGTTTAGTTGCAAATGTTTATGTTATTATACGTATGATTTTAGTTTCATTCAAACTTCTAGTAGACAAACGTATATATGCGACATAAAATATAAGGATCAAACAAAAAAAGAATACACTACTATCTTGAAAGATACAATATAGTATATTCTTCAATACGTCATCATACAGTTTCATAAAACAGTGACAAAACAGTACACTGATAAATATATATGTTTTATTCCAAATTATCCATTAGAAAATGTGGCATCACAATCTAATGTACATCCTATACTTTTAAAACACTTTTGAATTACAATGAGCGTGATTTTCACTTATTGTTCAACTGTGTGTTTTTCCAAATATCTTATGAATTTTTCTGCTTCGAATAGTATTGATTTGGATGCAATCTCGTTTTCAATTGATTGAAAAAAAACGACCAACATAATTGCTGGTCGTTTTTAGATGTGAGATATTACTAAACAAATTATACTATCTTCTTAAACAAATTCTTCATATTCACGGCATCGCCTATGATTTGTGGCAAGTCGGCGATTTTTACGCGTTGCTGTTCCATGGAGTCGCGATGGCGAATGGTTACGCAGTTGTCTTCCAGTGTTTGGTGATCAACGGTTACACAAAACGGCGTACCTACTGCATCCTGACGGCGATAACGCTTGCCTATAGAATCTTTCTCATCGTAGGTGCATTTGAAATCAAATTTCAAGCTGTCAATTATCTCACGAGCTTTCTCGGGAAGTCCGTCCTTTTTAACTAGCGGAATGATGCAAGCCTTGACAGGAGCCAACACAGGTGGAAGTTTCAACACCACACGGCTGTCGCCACCTTCCAATGTTTCTTCGCAATAGGAAGCCGCCATGATAGAAAGGAACGTACGATCCACACCGATGGATGTTTCGATTACGTAAGGCACGTAGGATTGGTTCAACTCAGGATCAAAGTACTTGATGTTTTTGCCCGAATATTTCTCATGACTACCCAAGTCAAAATCGGTACGTGAGTGAATACCCTCCACTTCTTTGAAACCAAAAGGCATTTCGAACTCAATATCGGTAGCGGCATTGGCATAATGCGCCAGCTTGTCGTGGTCGTGGAAGCGGTATTTGTGGTCGCCCAGTCCGAGAGCTTTGTGCCATTTGAGGCGGAACTCTTTCCAATGTTCGAACCATTTCATTTCTTCGCCCGGACGAACAAAAAACTGCATTTCCATTTGTTCGAATTCGCGCATACGGAAGATAAACTGACGAGCTACGATTTCGTTACGGAAGGCTTTTCCTATTTGTGCAATACCGAAAGGAATTTTCATACGTCCTGTCTTTTGCACGTTGAGGAAGTTCACAAAAATACCTTGAGCTGTTTCGGGACGAAGATAGATTTTCATTGCTCCGTCGGCAGTAGAACCCATCTCGGTAGAGAACATGAGGTTGAATTGACGCACATCGGTCCAGTTTTTAGTGCCACTGATGGGGCATACTACTTCGTAATCTACGATGATTTGTTTAAGTTCGTCGAGGTTAGAGTCATTGAGAGCCTGTACAAATCGTGCATGAATCTCATCACGCTTGGCTTGATTTTCGAGCACGCGCTCGTTGGTAGAGCGAAACTGCGCCTCGTCAAAGCTTTCACCAAACTTCTTGGCTGCTTTCTCTACTTCTTTATTAATTTTGTCGTCGTACTTGGCAAGTAAGTCTTCGATAAGCACATCGGCACGGTAGCGTTTTTTACTGTCTTTGTTGTCAATCAACGGATCGTTAAACGCATCTACGTGACCCGAAGCTTTCCAAGTAGTAGGGTGCATGAAAATAGCGGCATCGATTCCCACCACGTTTTCATTGAGCAACACCATACTGTCCCACCAGTATTTTTTGATGTTGTTTTTCAGTTCCACACCATTCTGACCGTAGTCGTACACGGCACCCAGACCGTCGTAAATTTCGCTCGATGGGAACACAAAACCGTATTCCTTACAGTGAGCAATTAGTTTTTTAAAAACATCTTCTTGTGAAGCCATATAAGTAGTTTCGAGATTAATACAGTTGGACTTCCCAATAGCTATGGATAAAGTCATTGGGACACAAAATTATTAAACCGCAAAGGTACATTTTTTTCTTGAAATCTGGACGCAATGGCTAGCTAATGGTGAGGAAAATAAGAAATCCCTTGTTCTCCTTTTTGTTACACATAAATTGTGATAAGGCCATGAATAATACTTATTTATAATGAAAAGCACTTATTATTCTCAATATTTTATGAAAGACACTTATAACTTCATGGATTTACACCGATATGTAAAAGCACAAAAAACCGAACAGTTTATAAAACTGCTCGGTCAATAGATACGTTTGCTAATTGAAATTACTTTGAACGTGGAGGATTATTACCTCTACCTGGACCAGATGGATTTCCAGTGGTACTAGGGCCATTGGGCGGTGTATTTGATTTAAATTTCATCATAGAATCTTTTTATTGTACAATATTAAATTCTAAAATGCTGATTGCTGCATAATAATTCAAGCCACTATAACCAGCTCCCGATGCAGAATTTGACAAACCGTACTCTAATTTATATGTTCCTGACGGCAACCATATTGCTTGGGAATTGAATAATCCGGATGCTTGGAGTATTTGCCTGTCTATTGTTAGGTTTATGTAGCTAACTTCTCTTCCTGTCTCATATTGATTTGTTTTTGTTCCAGCAAACATTGACCCAGACTCTACTTTCCAAACCTTACCAGCGGGCACAGTAATTGTTGATATTGTATTATTACTAGAAGAAGTAGATAAGGTGCCAGAATAACTAAGATGTATCGCATTATTAAATTGTAAATTTCCTTGTGCGAAAGCAGTGCATCCGAGTAGTAATACCACTGCTAATAAAATTGTTTTTTTCATATTTCTATTGAATTTTAAGTTTAGAATCCACTTGATGTATAAATTAATGTTTGGGCTGATTTCGCCTCCGCACTTTTATCTGCGTATTTAGCATACGGGACACTTAACAGCTGACTGACTCCAGAAATTGTATAATTACTTCCTCCAGATGTATCCACTTCTGATTTAATAAAATACGTTCCGGTTGACCAATCTATTGAAGCAAAAGTACCTACAAGTGGTGTGCCACCTCCAATTTCGGAAGTAATGAGCCCGTTGTCATTGGTATTTAGACTAAAAGTTTCTGAATAAACCACGGTACCACTTACAGATGCTTGTAGAATATTGATTTTAAGTGAAATGGTTTGATTCTTCAACAAATTACCTGACACGTCTCGAATCACACTTTGGTAACTCATCTTGCTGGGAGTTTGCGAAAACAATCCGATTGATAAGCTTGCGAATATCAACAATATGACTTTTCTCATGTGCTTTAATTTTTAATGATTTTATATGTGTTAATCTCAGTATTGTTTACAAAAACAGTTAATAAATAACCTTGTGAAACGAACTGCTGTAAATCGACTGTAGTCTCAAGTGAGCCAATCGACTTTTTTTCTAATAATTTTCCGTTTAAATCCATTAGTTGATAATAGACATTATAACAGTTAGCATTCAATTTTAAATACACTACCCCAGTGGTTGGATTTGGAAAAACCTCACACGATACGGACAATTCTTTCACATCTCTTTTTGCTGTATTATCGGTAATACTGTAAGAGTTTTGTATTCCTTGCTCCATTTTTCCAGCAGTATTGGATACTGTGCTGTACGCAATCTGACCTATTGTATAACTCGTCTTTCCTGTGCCTGTGGCATTACCACCTGAAGTTGTTACTAATGATTGAGCTGTTAGCATTGTAGGGCTAAGTCCTAACAGTAAGACCCAACTCCATTTGATTTTTTTGTGTCTCATAGAATTTGATTTTTTTGTTTAACAATTATTTTAGTAGTGAGTTTTTGTTCGTTTATGGGCATAAAAAAAGCGTGGAACTACACTTCCTCGCCTCTTAGGTACCACCAAGCACCTTACCTGCAAATAAGTATAGCCCACGCCCATGGCGCAGGCGTATCACTTATTATTTTGCAGGTAATCTAAAAATTGGCGGTTTTAAGAAGCAAAAATAAAAGCAAACGCTTTGAAATATGTATGTATACTAACGCTTTAGTATCGTATCATTTAGAGATTTACCTCCAAATGTGATGTAAATATAATGGATTATTCATAAATAGAGTACGAATTTAAGATTTTTGTTTAATGACCTGTTTCTCCTCTTACGAGAGAAGGTTCACAATATCTTTCATTACTATCAAAAGATATCTTTCATTAATATTGAAAGATGTTGAATCACCCGTTTGTCACTAATCGCTGTTAGGCTTTTAAAAACTCGTGTGCTGGGATTAATTTTATGGTTCTACCTTCACGATCAAAAGTATCTGTTTGGTTTAGGGTAACTATCACTCCATGTTTCAAATCGAAAAAAGTCATAGCCGCCATCAATCCATTATACTCACGCTCAAAATTCTCATCATTTATTACATGACACACTTGTACCAATTGCTCTACCATGCCATTGCTTCTCACCACAAAGTCACATTCACCTTTGTCTTTAAAATAGGAGACGTCTTTTCTTAACATTCGAAAATGGAGAAACACTAAGTTTTCCAACTTTCTTCCTGCATTTTGACTAAAAGATGATGACACAGCGTTGACCAAGCCCATATCAATGGCATAAACCTTTCTGGGATTGCGCATTTGAATCTTTGCTGAGTAGCTAAACTGTGGTATAAAATCGACCAAATATGCATTCTTCAAATACGAGAAATACTCAAGTACGGTGGTTGCCGACTTTAAACTGACAGTCTCTGTAAGTTTGCTGGCCGATACAGGGCAAGCAATATTGGTTAACAGATACGCTGTGAGTTTTCTCAACGACTCCAAATCTCTAATGGAATACCTAACAGCAATATCCCTGGTTATGATATCATTTATTAGGTTTTGAAGTATTGCATCTTCTCCTGTTTTGACATAATCAGGTATTCCCCCTGTTTGGAGATATTGCTCCATAGATAATTGATTAGACTCAAGATTCTTTATATTACAAAACTCGAAGTATGAAAATGGGAATAACTCTGTGGACAGATGTCTGCCAGTAAGATGCGTGCCTAGCTCTACACTTAACAATGATGCATTTGAACCTGTAATATAAACTTTATACCCCTCCCTTAAGAGTTGATTGACAAACATTTCCCAATTATCAACCAATTGAATCTCATCAAAAAACAAATAACGAATGCCACGTTTAACAATTTCCTTGTGCAACCTTGAAAAATCATCTGTTTCAAATCCTGCGAGTCTAATATCCTCCCAGTTGAGATAGATTGCTTCAATTGACTTGGCTTTCAATAATTGGAGTAGTATGGTACTTTTACCACAGCGTCTAATACCTGTGATAATTGTAGCATAGTTATCAACTTCGGGGATGTGCTGCAAGGCACTCCGAGTTATTCCAAGCGTTTTATGGACAAAGTCATTCGTCTGTAAGCCTATAACTTCAGCTATTTGTTCCTGTCTATACATAGGTGTTTTTTATTGCAAATATACTACATCTTTCATTACTATCAAAAGATATCTTTCATTAGTAATGTAAGATAATATTAAATAGTTAATATTATTACATTTAGCATACACAAAACATTAAAACAGACGGTCACAACATAGAAAAGTTCAACAAATGAACCTTCCCAAACAAGCAATTATCTACTCATTACTTTCACTGACTTACTTCTCTATTTGTTTACAAAAAAAGAGATGCAAACTTTCTATTTTTTTTGTACTTTTGTAAATCCTAATCGAAATCAGCCCACGGACTTAGGGAGATTTAGATGTGACTTGTAAACCTGTAACTTGTAACTGCTGAATGAGTACCGACGAAATTATTGAACCAGAAAACTTGGATGATGAAGTAAACAGTGTGCCTGAGGAATTAGAGGATATAGACGATGCCAGCTCCCACTCCCACTACAAAGTGCCGAGTATCAAGGACGACTCAGTAAAACATCACCTATCGGGCATGTACCAAAGTTGGTTCTTGGATTATGCCTCGTACGTAATCCTGGAGCGTGCCGTGCCAGATATTTATGATGGACTGAAACCTGTGCAACGCCGCATTCTTCACTCTATGAAACGACTGGATGACGGACGGTACAACAAAGTGGCAAATATCGTAGGTCACACCATGCAGTTTCACCCACATGGCGACGCATCTATCGGTGATGCCTTGGTACAACTCGGTCAAAAAGACATACTCATTGACTGCCAAGGAAACTGGGGAAATATTCTCACTGGTGACGGTGCTGCAGCCCCTCGTTATATAGAAGCACGATTATCAAAATTTGCTCTCGAAACAGTTTTCAACCCAAAAACCACCGCCTGGCAATCATCCTACGACGGAAGAAACAAAGAGCCCATCTCTCTTCCTGTAAAATTTCCATTGCTATTGGCACAAGGAGTAGAAGGTATTGCGGTGGGATTGAATTCCAAAATCCTTCCTCACAATTTCAACGAATTGCTCGAAGCGTGTATAGCTCATCTAAAAGATGAAGAATTCTCTTTGTATCCCGACTTCCAAACTGGCGGGTCCATTGATGTGAGCAGATACAACGACGGAGAACGTGGCGGAGCTGTAAAAATACGTGCCAAAATAAGCAAACAGGATAACAAAACACTCGTAATTTCAGAAATACCATTTGGGAGCAACACTTCCAAACTGATAGATTCAATCATCAAAGCTAGCGAAAAAGGTAAAATAAAAATCCGCAAAGTGGATGACAATACATCTGCCAACGTGGAGATTTTGGTACACCTACAGCCCGGTTCATCGTCAGACAAAACCATTGACGCTCTCTACGCATTTACGGATTGTGAATTGAGCATCTCACCCAATTGCTGCGTGATTCATGACAAGAAGCCTCGATTTTTGGGCGTGAGCGAAATGCTACGCATCAGTTGCGAACACACCAAAGACTTACTCCAAATGGAGTTACAAATCCAAAAAGGTGAACTGCAAGAACAATTGTTTTTCACCTCATTGGAAAAGATATTCATCGAAAACCGAATCTACAAAGACAAAGCATTCGAAGACAGCACCTCACAAGATGCCGTAGTAGCACATATTGACAAGCGGTTGGAACCTTTCAAGAAGGATTTCATTCGTACATTGGTACGCGAAGACATCTTGAAATTGCTTGAAATAAAGATGATGCGTATTACCAAGTTTGACTCTGACAAAGCAAATGACACCTTGCTCGCCATCCAAAAAAAGATTGACGAGATAGACCATCATTTGTCACATCTGGTGGAATACACCATCGCTTGGTATGAAGGACTAAAAGTTAAATACGGAAAGGATTATCCTAGACGCACCGAAATTCGCAATTTCGAAACCATCGTAGCTACCAAAGTAGTGGAAGCTAACGAAAAATTGTACATCAACCGCGAAGAAGGATTCATCGGAACAGCTCTAAAAAAAGATGAGTTCATTAGCAACTGCTCGGATATCGACGACATCATCATCTTCTTTAAGGATGGCAAATACAAAATTGTAAAAGTTGCTGACAAAATCTTTGTTGGCAAAAACATACTTCACGTGGATGTGTTCAAAAAGAACGACAAGCGCACCATATACAATGCCATCTACCGCGACGGGAAAATGGGCGCCTACTACATGAAACGATTTGCTGTATATGGTATTACTAGGGACAAAGAGTATGACATCAGCCAAGGAACTATTGGCACCAAGGTGGTTTACTTTACAGTAAACCCCAATGCCGAAGCCGAAGTTATACGTGTGACACTCAAACCTAAACCTCGACTAAACAAACTTGTTTTCGAAAAAGATTTCTCCGAAATAGCCATCAAAGGACGTCAATCAATGGGAAACATTCTCACAAAAAATGACATTCTGAAAATAGCTCTAAAGGCAAAAGGGGGTTCCACTCTTGGGGGACGCCAAGTATGGTTTGACAGAGATGTTTTAAGGTTGAATTATGACAACAGAGGTGAATACTTGGGAGAATTCCAAAGTGAAGATTCTATCTTGGTGGTATCCAGCAAAGGTAATTTTTATACTACATCCTTCGATTTAAGTAATCACTTTGACAAAGATATTTTGGTAATTGAAAAATTCGACAGCAATAAAGTTTGGTCTGTTGCTCTATTTGACGCAGACCAAAACTATTATTACTTGAAACGATTCCAACTCGAAGTATCTCTAAAACCACAAAACATACTTGGAGATAATATAGAATCACGTTTAATGCATTTCTCGGATGTGGATTATCCACGTTTCGAAGTAGTATTTGGAGGTGCTGATGCTTTCAGGGAATCGTTGGTGGTAGATGCTGAAGATTTCATTGGCGTAAAAAGTTTCAAAGCCAAAGGAAAACGACTCACTACATTCGAAGTGGAAACTATCAACGAACTGGAGCCAGTACGCTTCGCACCGCCTAAAGAAGAGAATGACGAAGTACCGAATGAAGATGAAACACCAGCTTTGACCGAACTAGTAGAAAAAGCCATCAGTGCAAAAAAACAAAAACTAGAAGAAGTGGGAGACGAAGAAGGCAATGAAATTCCAGAAGATGTAATTGACCAAAGACGAATTCTTGACGACTTAACAGGTCAAATGACTTTGTTTTAAAATAAAATTTTGCACACGAAGGTACTAAGACACAAAACAGACAAAATTTTTTCCGATAAAATTGAATAACTAAAATAATACATATATGGCAAAAGAATTCAAATACCAAGACGTTTTCCCTATGGGAAAAGAAAAAACAGAGTACTACCTGCTCACCAAAGACTATGTAAGCGTGTCACAGTTCGACGGGCAAGAGATACTTAAAGTAGAGCAAGAAGGCATTACTAAAATGGCACGTACAGCTATGCGCGACTGTGCATTTCTACTTCGTCCAGAACATCAACGTCAAGTAGCTTCAATCCTTGCCGATAGTGAAGCCAGCGAAAACGATAAATATGTCGCTCTCACCATGCTTCGCAATGCTGAAATTTCAGCTAAGGGAATTCTTCCTTTCTGTCAGGATACAGGTACAGCTACAGTGTATGCTAAAAAAGGCAATAATGTATGGACAGATGGTAATGACGAGGAAGCTTTATCTAAAGGAATCTACGAAACATATACCGAAGAAAATCTTCGGTACTCGCAAAATGCTGCGTTGAATATGTATGATGAAGTAAATACTGGAACCAACCTGCCTGCTCAAATAGATCTTGTAGCCTCACATGGACAAGAATACAAATTCCTTTTCATTGCTAAAGGTGGTGGTTCTGCCAACAAATCGTACCTTTTCCAAGAGACAAAGGCTCTGTTGAATCCTGCTTCATTGGAGAAATTCTTAACTGAAAAAATGAAAACCCTTGGTACTGCGGCTTGTCCTCCATACCACATAGCATTTGTGATCGGAGGAACTTCGGCGGATGCCTGTATGAAAACAGTAAAACTAGCTTCTACTAAGTATTATGATGAGTTGCCTACAGAAGGAAATGAATTGGGCCAAGCTTTCCGCGATGTGGAAATGGAACAGAAAATTCTAAAACAAGCACAAGACTCAGGACTTGGAGCACAGTTTGGGGGTAAATACTTTGCACACGACATTCGCATTATCCGCCTATCTCGGCATGGTGCATCATGTTTTGTTGGAATGGCTGTATCATGTTCGGCTGACAGAAACATCAAAGCCAAAATCAACAAAGATGGTATTTGGATTGAAAAAATGGAAGATAATCCTGGCGTATTGATACCTGTAGAGCATCGTCAGCAAGGTGAAGGTGATGCTATAAAAATCGACTTAAATCTTCCAATGGCTGACATCCTAGCTACACTGAGCAAGTATCCTGTAGCAACACGCTTATCTCTGAATGGCACCATCATAGTTGGACGTGACATAGCTCATGCCAAGCTCAAAGAAGTTCTTGATTCTGGTAAATCACTACCGCAATATATAAAAGACCATCCTATTTATTACGCTGGTCCAGCAAAAACACCTAAAGGTTTGGCATCGGGTTCGTTTGGTCCTACTACTGCTGGGCGTATGGACTCCTACGTGGATTTGTTCCAAGCTAATGGCGGTAGCCTTATCATGATAGCTAAAGGTAACCGCACTCAGCAAGTGACGGATGCATGTCAGAAATACGGTGGATTCTATCTGGGTTCTATCGGTGGACCGGCAGCAATTTTAGCCGAGCAAAACATCAAAAAAGTTGAATGCTTGGAATATCCAGAATTAGGCATGGAAGCCATTTGGAAAATTGAAGTAGAGAATTTCCCTGCATTTATTCTTGTTGATGACAAAGGAAATGACTTCTTCAAACAGATTAAACCAACTACTGTTTGTTAAGCCATTTAACGAGTTGCCACAGGGTTGATATGAGAGAAATGCTATCCGACTAATTTAAATTGGGTAACACCTATTGGAATCCAATTCTCGCCATTAGAAAAGCTAGATAAACTCTCGTTGACCTAGAGTTACTACCAACGATTAGGGAATACTGGCAAACATGGGCATTTACTTCATGGGGACTCAGGAATAAGTTATAAAAGCAGAATAGGCAACCTATTTACGGTTGCCTATTCTGCTTTTATAATTTGTATCACTGATAATCAATTACTATTCACAAAGCCACACTGCTTGCTTTTCAAAACTGCAATTTTTTACTTGTTTCAAAATATAACTTGCCAAACTAGCCCTTGAAATTCTAACAGGCCCCCTCATTATTTCATTATCAGTACCGTATTTGAGTTCTGTTTTTATTTCCCCATCATACAGTCCTCCTGGTCTAACCACCATCCAATTCAATTTACTCGATGCAATTTGAGCTTCATTATTTATATGATCGGCCAATGGAACTCTTAATAATAGGTCAACAATTATAAACCTAAGTGGCTGAGGTATTTTTAATTTACTATCTCCTACACCAAGACTTGAAATATAGATAAATAAAGGCAAGTTTTCCTTCTCTGCTACTTTTATTACATAAGCTATACCTGCTATTACTTTAGTAGCATGTTTCCGCAACGATCCACCACCTAAAGCAGAAATACACACATCTGCCCCTTTCAAAGCAGCATGTAATTGAGAAGGACTAATAAGTTCACCCACCAGATAGTTAAGATTAGGGTGTGACTTGGACACTGTAGACTCTCTTCTAACATATGCTACCACTTGATGTCCTGCAGCCAATGCCTGATCTACAAGTAAGGTTCCCGTCCTACCGCTCGCTCCTAATACAACAATTTTCATGATTTTATAATTGTTTATTTATTTATCAGTTAGCTTGCTCACAATTATACATCTCCTTTGTATCAAAATATATTTGTCATACTCATTCATGATGTTTTTTATTCAACTCACAATCAAAGAATTGAATAATAACAACAACTTCTTTTGAATAAACAAAATCTGTTCAAAGATATAAAGGAAAAGTTGATGCAAATTATAAAAAAACATAAAATTCGTAGTGAAACAAAGAATTAAAATAAAATTTAGTAGCAAATGCAAAAAAAGTTTATCTTTGCTATATCAAAAGGCTATTGGTAAATAAATTTACCCATGTGATTTCTTCAAAAGAATAAATTTGAACCACTCAAGAGCGTTCATTGTAGAAGTATTCTTCGAATAAAAACTAGTATCAATAATTATTTAGTTTCATTTCCTATAGAGACACAGGTCAAGTATCAATAAATTCATTAAATCCCTTAATACTAAATGTACTATGAGGCTTAATTTTTACATACCTATGAAAAGAAATTTCAGCACACATCAAATGACCAACAGAGGCATAATATTATCTCTGATTTTACTATTTATGGCTATCAATTCAATCAGTATTGCCAGCAACATTACTGTATCCAATCCGATAATCTCAAATCAAGATGCGACAAAAAAAACTGCCTCGATTCAATTTGATTTATCGTGGGAAAACTCCTTTTGTTTTGCCGAAGGAACAAAAAATTACGATGCTGCGTGGGTGTTTGTAAAATATCGTTTGAAAAATACTGGTGATGCAACTTGGAAACACGCTTTCATCAATCCTACAGATTTTACTGTTCCTGCAGGCTGTACGGCAGCACCTAGTTCTGATGGTGCTGGTAGCTTTATCTACAGGAGTGAAACTGCATTTACAGCAAGTAAAAATACATGGAAAGGAATTCAACTTCAATGGAATTATGGAAAAAATGGACTACCCGACAACACACTATGTGATATTCATGTATATGCCATCGAAATGGTTTATGTTCCTACTGGTGCTTTCTATTTAGGGACAGGAGCTGACCCAATTGAAATTTCTAGTTTTACTGCAGCCAATTCCACCTCTGGTCCTGTCACTCCATTACTTATAAATAGCAACAAAACTCCTTATCTACAAGGTAATAATTTGAAATCAAACCCTAACAATCTATCTGCTAGAAGTCTTTGGGACTTAACTCTCACTTCGATTGATAGTGTTGCTAAAGGTTTTCCAAACGGTTACAATGCGTTCTATTGTATGAAATATGAAGTTAGTCAGCAAGAGTACATCGAGTTTCTCAACTCACTTAGCTACGAACAACAAGCAAACAGAACAGTTAATGCACCAAACTCACCAGCTGGCACAGGTGCATTATGTATAGCAAACACCAACCGTAATGGGATATGTATTTCCACTCCTGGAGTAAGCAATGGAAATCCGGCTGTTTACGCATACAAAGGAAACAAATCAGTGCCAAGCAATTCAGTCCCTTGTAATTTTCTAAGCTGGGCAGACTTGGCTGCTTTTCTAGATTGGAGTGGGCTACGACCATTAACTGAGCTTGAGTTTGAAAAAGCCTGTCGTGGAATTGCCAAACCCGTTCCAAATGAATATGCATGGGGAAATACGACCTTAATTCAAAACACAGGTGTTTTTGTATCTTCAAATAAGAAAGCCGCTGCACCGAACTGTACCTTTGGCAACAACACAGCTGTTCAAGGTCCACTTCGTATCATAGCTTCCGAAGCGGTACCTGCGAATCGAGTTAACAATGGTACAACATTGTATGGCATATTCGATATGAGTGGTAATGTTTACGAACGCCCAGTAACAATTGCTAACCGAGCTGGTAGAGCTTTCAATGGATCGCATGGCGATGGCAATTTAAGTTCAACTGGTGATGCCGATGCAACCAGTTGGCCTAAAGCCGATGCATACGGGACAGGATTTAGGGGAGGAAGTTGGTATTCGAATGCTGAATACTTAAGAGTCTCTGACAGAAGCAGTATCTATGCTAGCGCCTACAGATTGAATACTTTTGGTGGACGTGGCGCACGTACAGCTCCAATCGACACTAAATAAAATTGATTGATCCCAAATTAATCATTATATGTTTTGAAAAAATACACGAATGATTTCATGAGGGTAATCCAAGCTCAAATACCGTTGGCACAATTTAAATAGTAACATATCAACGATAACTCAATCTACTATAAATTCTGTATTGTCGCGGCATTAAACTATAGAATGTTTAATTACCACAAGACTTTTTCAAAACCCTTTGGATAATTATATAGTGTTTGAGCATTATCAAATGCGCTATTTGGTATATGAAAGTTTATTTTACACTAATAAGAACATAAAAATACTTAGCCGTTAAGTAATTACTCGAAAGTTACAAAAACTCAAATATTTTTAACAAAATAAGGGTGCAGTTTAAAAAGAACTGCACCCTTATATTATTTAGGGAAGTGATAATACTTCTTTTATTTGTGATATTCAGTCCAATCAGTACCTAACATACTACCCGTATTGATGAATTGCTCATGCATACCAAAACATGCTGCCAAGTCATGCGGTGTATGAGAACCTTCATCAGTCATTTTCATGTAGCTTCGTAACATTTCTTTATATTCAGGGGCAACACAATTATTAATAATTTCTTCAGCACGTTGTATAGGTGATTTACCACGAAGATCAGCCACTCCATGTTCTGTAATTATTACGTTCACTGAATGCTCCGATTGGTCAACGTGCGTTACCATGGGTACTATGGCACTGATTTTACCCCCCTTAGCTGTTGATGGAGTGGTAAAGATTGAAATATAAGCATTGCGTGTAAAGTCTCCAGCTCCACCTATTCCATTCATCATCTTAGAACCCAAAACGTGTGTGCTATTCACATTACCATAAATATCGGCTTCAAGTGCTGTATTGATGGTAATTAATCCTAAACGACGAGCAATTTCTGGATTATTTGATATCTCTTGAGGACGAAGAACCAGTTTATCACGGAAAAACTCAATCTTTTTATAGATTCCTTCTAACACAGGAGTAGAAACCGTTAGCGAACATCCACTTGCAAAGGTAATATGACCGTTATTGATTAACTCAATCACTGAGTCTTGAATTACCTCTGTGTACATTTGGAAAGGTGGGATATCTGGATTAGCCCCCAATGAAGCCATCACAGCATTTGCAATATTACCAACTCCTGATTGTATTGGCAGAAATTCCTTTGGAACACGACCAATTTTAATCTCATTTGCCAAGAATGAAGCAACATTTTTACCAATATTATCAGTAACCTCATCAGTAGGTGTAAAACCGCCTACTTCGTCAGGTCTATTTGTTTTGACAATACCCAAAATTTTTGAAGGATCAACTTTAACAACTGGTGATCCTATTCTATCAGATGGTTTGTAAACTGGAAATTCTTTACGAAAAGGTGGGTCTAGAGGCTCGTAAATGTCATGAAAACCTCTCAATTCTTTAGGATGATTTTCGTTCAATTCCAATATAATATGATCAGCAATCGTACAAATAGTAGGAGATATACCAACACCAGCTGTAAGTACCAATTCACCATTTGAAGTTACATCACAAACTTCGATAATAGCAAACTTTGGTTTGGGCATAAATCCATATCGAAGTTCTTGAGCTAATACAGATAAGTGCATATCAAAATAAGGTGCCTTTTCAGCATTAAGAGCATTTCTCAAATCCTTATTTGATTGATATGGAGTACGAAAAAGAATGGCATTAGCCCGAGCCAAAGCTCCGTCCAATGAGTCACCTGTAGAGGCTCCAGTGTACATACCAATTTTAAATGGTTTGCCTTCTGCATGAAAAGTTTCTGCACGTTGAGCTATTGCTTTGGATACTTCTTTTGGTGAACCAGCAGGTGTAAAACCACTGAATCCAACCACATCACCGTTATTTACATAACTTGCTGCTTCTTCTGCAGTAATGAACTTAAATGTATTTTCCATTGATTGTTTGAATGATGATTACGTTTATTTATTTCAATTATGCTACAAAATTAGCGAATAATTTCGAAAACAGGATGAATTACACACCTCAATTAAAGAAATAAATCGTTAATTAAACACTAGAACTTAAATTTGCATATAAAAAGTTATAATTTATGTTTTATATAAACTTTTTTGCTGTTGATTAACTATAATATTATGATATTTGCATAAAATATAAGAAAGTAAAGATATGAACACAACAGACATTCAAGAACTTGAACCTCAATCATTGTGGAGGATTTTTCACATACTAACTCAAACACCTAGGCCATCGGGAAAAAAAGAAGCTATAGGACTATTTCTTGAAAACTTCGGTAAGAGATTGAACCTAATAACAATTAAAGATGAGGTTGGAAATGTAATCATCAAAAAACCAGCAACTATAGGTTACGAAAACCGAAAAACGATAATACTTCAGGCTCATATGGATATGGTACCTCAAAAGAATAGTGACATCACACATAATTTTGAGACAGACCCCATTCAAACTGTGATAAAGGATGGATGGGTATTGGCAAAAAATACAAGTTTAGGAGCTGACAATGGTATTGGTTTAGCAGCAGCTTTAGCTATTCTTGAATCTTCAGACATCGTCCATCCTCCCATTGAAGTACTAATCACTGCAGATGAAGAAACAGGAATGCACGGTGCATTTGGTTTACAACCGAACATTCTTGATGGAGAAATATTGCTAAATTTGGACTCAGAAGATGAAGGCGAACTTTTTGTAGGATGTGCTGGTGGGTTGGATGCTGATATTCAATTTTCATATCATGAGGAGCAGATTCCAGATGGGGATACTGCTTTGAAAATTTCGATCGCAGGTTTAAATGGAGGACATTCAGGCGTGGACATTCACCTTCAAAGAGCTAATGCAAACAAGCTGTTGTTTCGCTTTCTGAAAGAGGCTGTTAGTGAATACGAAGTTCGACTTGCAAGTATCAACGGTGGAAGTTTAAGAAATGCAATACCACGTGAAGCTTATGCAATTGTAACAGTTCCTGAAGAAGGCGTAAATGATCTTATCGACTTTTCAAAATACTGTCAAAGTGTTTTCAATGACGAATATAAATATAGCGAACAAAACATACAATTGACAATAGAAACAATAGATCTGCCTAACGGTCTCATGCCAGAGCAGGTTCAAGATGATATCATCAATAGTGTTACGGCATGTCCCAATGGTGTTTTCAGAATGATGGATACTCTCCCAACAGTTGTAGAAACATCAAACAACCTAGCACTTATTCGTTCCAATGGAGAAAGTGTAATTATCAGATGTTTAATAAGAAGCTCAGTTGATACTCGAAAAGAAGAATTAGCATCGATGATTGAAAGCATATTCAACTTAGCCGGTGCCAAAGTAGATTTAATTGGTGGATATCCAGGTTGGAATCCTAATTTTAGCTCAACAATCTTAGAATGTGCAAAACAAACATACATTGCTCGATTTGGGAACGAACCTAAAATAATGATTATTCATGCAGGACTCGAATGTGGTATCATAGCCAACAATTATCCAAAACTGGACATGATATCATTTGGTCCTACCATTCGATACCCTCACTCTCCAAACGAGAAAGTAGAAATAGAATCGGTAAAAAAATTCTGGGATTTTCTAATTGAAATCCTTAAAAACAGCCCATTGAAATAGCAAACCCGAATGTATCATTGATAGTTATGAAAAAACGAACGAATGATTCCACAGGGTTAAACCCCGCTCAATTACCTTAGGCGCAAATTATATAGTACAATTTCGACAATGACTCAATCTACTAAATATTTGTATTGACTTGGAATAAAACTAACTATTTAGAGGATGAACATTCTCTAATGCGTAATTTTTGGAGAGATTAAAAATATAACATTGAAGGCATACATTTAAAAATAATAAAAAAAGGATTCATAAAAAATTTATGAATCCTTTTTCTTTATGTTGCGGAGGCCCGACTCGAACGAACGACCTTTGGGTTATGAGCCCAACGAGCTACCACTGCTCCACTCCGCGATATTGTGAGTGCAAAAGTAGTACTTTTTTATTAAAAATCAACTAAAAAACAAATAAAAAACCACCAGATTTAAAAACTTATACTCATATTGCTGATATTAAAGTAGATAAATATCAGTGTTTGCAAAGTGAAAACACAAAACACAAGCCTCCGCTAGGTACATTTTTTGCAGATATAGTCCCGTGATGATAAAAAATCGAATTTTTCACTATAGCTAAACCCAAACCAGTACCTCCTAACTTGCGACTTCTACCTTTATCAACTCTATAAAAGCGCTCGAACAAACGATTGAGATGTTCCTGAGCAACTCCATTACCATTATCTGAGAAAGAAAAATAGTAGTATTGATCATCTTCTCGATAGCAATTAATATCGATAGTGATTCTTTCACCAGCATGAGCCAATGCATTGTCCATTAGATTTCTAAATATTGAATACAACAAGGACCGATTACCATTAACTACTATGTGATGTCCGAAATTGGAATGTATTTCAAAATGCTTTTGTTCTATTTGCAAATTGACATCATTTAATACATCAAGAATCACTTCAGAAACATTACATGCCTCCTTCTCAAACAAACGTTTGGCTTCATCAATTTTGTTAAGTGTAGAAATATCTTGTAATAATGAAGTTAATCTTTGAGCCTGCAAAAAGGAACGTTCAATAAAAAAGCGTTGCCTTTCTTCAGTTAAATTTGGATTCTCCAAAATACTCTCCATATACCCCATTATACTACTAACTGGAGTTTTCAGTTCGTGTGAAATATTTTGAGTGAGATGCCTTTTTAATTCATTTTCATGCTCCTGTACCGATATATCATTAATCGAAATTTCAAAAGTGTTATCCTGAAACACAATACATTGAACAGCAAACACCTTACCATCCTTTTCAATGATGATTCGTTTTCTAGTCAATTCATTATTGAGAAAACTCTGATCGATAAAATACGTGATGTCTGCAAATTCGGGAATTTGAAATATCTGATCAGATGATTCGCATTCTTGATCGGAAAGTACATTGGTATATTGAATAAAATGAGTATTGGCAAGAATTTCCTTTTTGTCAGATGAAAAAATACCTAATCCTTCTTGTGAAATCTGTAAGTGTAATATCAGCTTTTCTCGCTCACGAATTACTTCGTCTTTTGCCTTTAACAAAAGCTTATATATATGAACAATATTTCTACTGATTTCTCCCAGCTCATCTTGTGGGAAATCGATATTTGTTTCTATAAAATCTTCTGTTTCTGCTTTTTGAGTAAATATCCTCAATCTATCAATTGATTTTGAAAAATTACTTGAGAGCAGATATAATGCAATCACAGCAATAATAAAAATTATCATCATAAAATAGATGAAAGAGACATTTGCCTTTAACATGATAATTAAATTGAGATTATAAGGCAAAGCGCTTCGAACAAATCGATTGTGGTAGTGATGGGCTAAATAGTAGTAATTAATACCTACTGAATGTGAATGTCTGATATCTTTACCATAAGGCAAGTGTAGAGATGATATTATTTCGGGTCTTTTCAGATGATTGGCCATTAAAGTTCCTTGCTTCATTGATGAATCGTATAATACATTACCCAATGTATCTATCACAGTCACTCTCAATGCAGTATCAGGAAAAAGCTCTACATACCTGTCCAACTGCTCCCAGCTAGGATTCTGTTCATCGATATACTTATTGATGATATGATTATAAGTAGTAAGCTGCTTATCAAGCTGTTCCGTTCTAAACAGGTGTTCCCTCTGATATTGAAAAATACCAATAATCAACATCATTAAAAAAAATATGCTTAAGAAGTAATAGAACAACTTCTTATTAAGACTCAGACCCTTGAACCAAATAATTTTATTACGCATTACCTATTCTTCAAAACAATATCCATAACCCAATCGAGTTACAATATTCTTACCGTAAGGACCTATCTTTTTTCTTAAACGAGTAATATTGACATCAATCGTTCTATCCAGAACAACAACCTCATCAGACCATATTCTAGCTAAAATTTCATCTCGAGTAAAAACTCTATTTCTATTCTCTAGAAACAGTTTAAGCATTTCAAATTCCTTTTTGGTAAAGGACAAGGCTTCGCCAGCTAATAATACCTTTTTCTTATCCAAAATCAATTCCAATGACTCATATGCAACAACCTGAATATTGGTTTCATCTACTATAGGATTTATATCAGCTACTCTCCTCAAAACAGCCTTAACACGTGCTTGTACTTCACGAATTGAGAAAGGTTTCGATATATAATCATCTGCTCCGATACTAAAGCCTGTTATTCGATCATTTTCCGAATCCTTAGCTGTTAAGAATATAATTGGGATTGAAGCTGTCTTGGGATTATCTTGAAGAACTTTCCCCATTCTAAATCCCGACATTTCACCCATCATAACATCAAGTAAAACAAGATGATAGCTACTTATGTCAGTCTTTAAAGCATCTTCTGCCGAATAAGCCACATCTACTATGTAACCTTCTGTTTCCAAATTAAACTGGAGTATTTCGCACAGATCTTCTTCGTCATCTACGACTAAAATTCGATATTGACTCATGGCATTTATTTTTTTTGATATGAAACATTCCTATTACAAACAAAGATATAAACAATTATTGAAGACTCAAAAATACAAACTAATTCTTTAATACAAAAACACTTATAGAATATAGAACAATAGATTTCAAACAATCAACTTTGATCATCATTATCCTGTTGAGAATGTTTAATTACTTTAGCTTCTATATAAAAAATAATTTCTTCGGCTATATTACTGCAATGATCACCAATCCGTTCCATTTTACGAAAAATTCCGATTAATTGAAGACAATCAAAAATTCGATCAGGATTAAGTTGCAAATAATGTGTAATAATTTCAGGAGCTTGATTATTAATTTCGTCAATCAAGGTATCTTCAAAAAAAATTGATGATGCTTTGTCGGTCATTTCGCTATCAAACGATTCTAAAGCTTGATTCAACATCTTGACAAGTTCTTTTGACATCAAATTAAATCTTGAATCAGAAATTACTTCTGCGTCTATAATGATACTTGGATGAGCTATCATAATTTTTGAAATACCATAAGCAAAATCGGCTATTCGTTCAAGATTTGAATTAATTTTCATCACCGCCAACACAAATCTCAAATCATTAGCAAGGGGATGATATAGTGCTAGAATATGCTCACATGCACTATCAATCTTCAATTCAAAAGCATCAACTTTACGTTCACGCACTACAACTTTTTGGGCGATATCTTGGTTAAACGACATGATTGCCTCTGTAGCATTTATCACTTGAGAATTAACCAATTTCCACATCTCTATAAGGTCCTTGCGTAACGCAAGCAATTCATGTTCTAATAATCTCATAAGCATTCATTAATTAAAATCCAACATAAATTTATAATCCCCAAAAGTTGCTAAGCAAATCAACCATATCTACCTGTAATATAATTCTGGGTTATGAGATTCTTTGGATTGGTAAAAATAGTTGTAGTAGTATCAAATTCCACTAATTCTCCAAGATTAAAAAAGGCTGTTTTATCACTAATCCTTGCAGCTTGATGCATACTATGTGTAACAATAACAATCGTATAAAAAGGTTTCAACTCATGAATTATCTCTTCAATTTTTGCTGTAGATATTGGATCTAACATTGCACTTGGCTCATCCATCAAAAGTATTTCAGGTTCTACTGACAATGCCCTTGCCAAACATAAACGTTGTTGTTGTCCTAGATTCAACACACTTGCAGGTTTTTTTAACTTTGACTTTACCTCATTCCATAATGATACCATCTCAAGCAGCTCCACTACCCTATTTTCTATAAAGGCTTTATCTCTATAACCCTTTATTTTAAGACCAAATGCTATATTTTCGAATATTGACTTAGGAAATGGGTTAGGCATATTAAAAACCATTCCTACTTTTTTCCTTAAGTCCTCAACACAAACCGATGTATCATAGATATTCATATTATCAATCAGAATTTCGCCACCAATCTTAACACCTTCCATATGATCATTCATTCGATTGAACAATCTTAAAAAAGTAGATTTACCACAACCTGATGGTCCTATAAGTGCCACCACATTATTTTTATCGACATCAAAACTAATGTTTTTCAAAACATGAAAATCCCCAAAATAACAATTAACATTTTTCGCTTCAATAGTAATCATTCTAATAATTGATTATTTATGAATTTCACTCAGTATTACTTCTTATTAAGTTCCCGCCACTTGAATACTACAACTATAATATTTACAACAACAGCAATGACAAGTAGTACTAATGACAAAGCATATAAAAGGTCTAAAGTTTGCACATTCTCTACTCCATTTCTTGCAAGTAAAAATACATGATGCGGTATTGCAACTACTGGTTCAAAAACACTAGCAGGCAATTGAGTAACCATATAGGTAGCTGTTGTTAAAATCAAAGGAGCAGTCTCACCACTTATCCTTGCCATTGTAAAAAAGAATCCACTTAAAATCTTTGGAAATGCTATTGGCAATATAACATGAATAGCTGTATGAATTTTACTCGCTCCTAATGCCATACTTGACTCAATATATGTTTTATCTACAGAACGAATAGCTTCTTCAGTAGATTTTATCACATGTGGTATAGCAATTAAACTTAATGTAATGGAACCCGCTAAAATTGAATATCCAAATCCCAATCTATTTACAAAAATAACCATTCCAAACATACCGAAAATTATGGATGGCACACCACTCAAAATTCTATTCAACATTTTTAGATAGGACAAATATTTGTTATTTGAAAAAAAACCACTATAATAAAATCCGCCCAACAATCCGACAGGGACACTTATTATAAAACTAACAATCAATAGATAGCATGTTCCCAACAAGGCACTAATGAAATTAAATCTTTGGTCAGAATTCCTGGTATCAACTAACAACAAGTTCCAATCAAAAGCTGCTACACCTTTTATAATAACAAAAAGTATAAATGCTACAAATACAAACATAAGGAATAAACTTACCCCTTTAATCAGAGGGAAATAAGACCCTTTAGATGGTTTTATTGATTGTAAGTTTTGATTTGAATATCCCATGTTCAATTGATTCAGTTAAACAAATTGATTTTGATTATGAATAAGATTTTCTGTTCAACATTTCAACTACAATAGTAATAACAATAGAGAGTACCAACAATACAGCACCTAATGCAAATAAAGCATAATAGTGAGATGAACCGACTAGTACATGATTTAATTCCAATGCAATTGATGAGTGAATATTTGGCACCGATTGAATTAATTTCACGGGCATTATTTTCGCATTTCCTACTAGAACTAGTACAATCATTGTCTCGCCAATTGCTCTTACCAATCCCATCAAGCTTCCACTCAGAATGCCTACAAATGAGGCAGGCAAAATTACTTTTATTAGCATCTGCCATTCACTTACTCCTAAAGCGTATGCTCCTTCTTTAAATGAATACGATACTGAATCAATAGCTTTATATGTACTTAAAATTAAGGTAGGCAATATCATAAAGGCTAGTATAAGAATTGCAGTTACCCCTGTAATAACGGCTGATGGTTCAAAATAAAACTGCAAAAATGGTACAACAACGACTAAACCCACAAAACCATAAACAACTGAAGGAATAGTTGCAATCAATTCTATAAAACTAACAACAAGCAATTTTTGATTGGGTGAAGAAATAGCCGAAATATAAAGTCCTACTATCAAAGACAATGGCATTGCAATACATACAGAAAGCAAAGCAAGTAGTAAAGTACCTAGTATCAAAGGCCAAAATCCATATTGAGCAGATGGAAATAGAGTTGGGTCCCAAATTGTGCCCGACAAACAACTCATTAAATCATAAGTTGTAAGTTGGAGAACATTTGATTTCAATTCATAAGGAAGTAGAGCTTTTGGCATTATTAAAATCACCCCCTTACAATTTCTCACTAAGTCAACAACCTTGTTTTTTAATGCGACTGAAGATCCTGCACTACTATCTTCAAACCCTAGCTTATCATAATTTAGTTTTATTATTTCGAGCTCATCACCTCCTAATTCGTCCCAACTATCAATTTCGTTGGAAAATATTGCATTGATTTGTTTAGAGTCAAGCGTTCGTATGGGATTACTGGAATGAACTATCAACACAGAAGTATCATCAATAATCGGAGTACGAAAAAGATTGAAAGCTTCTTTGAAGAAAACAAGCACAATCAACAATAAAACAACACTAGTGAAATATCCACTAAACTTTGATAAGTATACAAATATTCTTTCTCCGTATCGTTTCACGAAATATAAATTTAATATAATTACAAAGATACCTAAACTGCTATTACATAAATGTTACATTAATATAACATTACTATTACTAATATATCGCCTTGATACTGAAACATCTAAGAAGACACAATTGTAATACCATCGTAACATAATTGATTTAAAAATGAAATAGATTTGACTTTACTTTGCAAAAATAAAGGTGAAATAGACACAGTCAATTGATATAATTCACGTACAAGTTACAACTTAGTTTTCATAAAACCGCAACAAATTGTTACAATCATGCAACCAACAAATCAGAAATTCTATCCAACAATTGTAATATCAGATGTTCATTTAGGAACAGAACACTCAAAAACTACCGAATTGACAGAGTTCTTACGCAGTGTTAATTGTAAAAAACTGATTTTAAATGGTGACATTGTTGATGGCTGGCATCTTCAAAAAGGCGGAAAAGGAAAATGGAAACACAAACACACTGAATTCTTCAAGGTTATCATGAAAATGATGGAAAAACACAATACTCAAATTATCTATGTAAGAGGCAATCATGACGACTTTATTGATCACATAGCACCTTTGAGTTTTGACAATCTTTCAATTGTGAAGGATTATGTTCATGAAAACAACGGGAAAAAATACTACGTAGTTCACGGCGATGTATTTGACAACATCACATCCAACATGGTGTGGTTAGCCAAACTGGGTGATGTAGGTTATACTTTTCTACTTTGGGTTAATAGAATTTATAATTTGTATCGTGCCAAAAGAGGTTTGAACTATTTTTCACTATCACAAAAAATAAAACATAAAGTAAAATCTGCTGTTTCTTATATCTCTGATTACGAAAACGAATTGGCTGCCTTGGCCAAAGCTCGCCATGCTGATGGTATTATCTGTGGTCATATCCACCAATCTGCAAACACGATGATTAATGGCATACATTATCTGAATTCAGGAGATTGGGTTGAGAGTATGACAGCACTCCTTGAACATGAAGATGGCACTTGGGAAGTATATAATCACACCGAAAATTTTGATATTAATCAAGAATTTTCTAAAAAATCAATAACTTTTTACGAATTACAAGTATCTTAGCATTTTATTTCGAAAGATATTCATGTAATTATATGTGTATTTTTAATACACTAACAAAAAAGGATAAAATTCGATTTCTTAATGCGGATTGTTTTTTTTACAACCCAAGCCGTACATTTTACGCAATCTGTACTATTACAAAAAGTACATTTTCTCTTTTTGCAAACGCCGAAAGGAGAAAGAAATAAAGTATTTTTTATTAAATGAGATATGTATTTATAGTTCAAGGAGAAGGAAGAGGCCACATGACTCAGGCCATAACACTTCGTAACATACTTGTTTCCAACGGACATGAAGTAGTGGAGATTCTAATGGGTACAAGTCCCAACCGTGTGATTCCAAGTTTTTTCGTAGAGAAAATCAACACCACGATCAACACGTTTCAAAGTCCAAATTTTTCTCCTATTAAAAGAAACAAGAAACAATCAACTTTAAAAAGTATCCTTTTCAACATACCTCGTATACACCATTACGTTTCAAGCGTACGTTTTATTCATAAAAGAATTAAGACTTTAAACCCTGACAGAGTTATCAATTTTTATGACGTTCTTGGTGGGATTACCTACCAAATTTTCAAAATCCAAAATCCAATGATATGTATTGCACATCAATACATATTCATGCATCAAGACTTTAAGTTTCCAAAGAAAAGCAAAAGTGAAATAGCTGGCTTACTGCTCTTCACTAAACTTACTTGCCTAAAAGCCACAAAAGTATTGGCACTTTCGTTTGGAAATTTCAGAGAATTTCATGAACCTACTTTCTCATTGGTTCCACCTTTACTAAGACAAGAAGTAATCAATGCACAATCGGAAAAAGGTGATTTTATTCTAGGATATATTCTTAATCCACATTTCGAAACACAAATAAGAGAATGGCACACTCAACATCCTGAGTTTGCATTACGTTTTTTTTGGGATAACAAAACAGCCGACGAGATAACTCAGATTGACAACACATTGAGTTTTTACAAGCTTAACGATGTCAAATTTATTGACAACATGAAATCTTGTATGGCATATGCTACAACAGGTGGATTTGAATCCATTTGCGAAGCATTGTACTTAGAGAAACCAGTATTGATGGTACCAGCTCATATCGAACAAGAATGCAATGTAGTTGATGCCATGAATGTAGGAGCTGGGATTTATTCAAAAGAATTTGACATTATGAAATTGATAGAGTTCACTCAAAATTACCATCCTAGCATTGATTTTAAGCCCTGGGTTTTAGGGGCAGAAGAAATATACATTCAACACCTTACCAACCCCATCACCTCAACAAAAAAAAACGAACAAAGTATCGACTATCTATGGATTAAAGCCTTTTTCAGAGGCGATATGTACATGAAAGCTATGTAAACCCATATTGATTTTTAAGGCTCTATACCGTTTTGGGTGGGTTTTCTTTGAAAACACAATGGGACACACTGGTGAACATATATTCCAGTTTTATTTTCAAAATTCAATTTTGGGACACGTAGAAATAAAACTTCGTTTTATACAGGTTTTATGGTACATCACTACTGTCCAACATTTTGAATGCTAATACAATTCTACTATTTTGATATTTCAAACTCAACCCTTCGATTCTTCTTTCTTCCCGATGCAGTACTATTGGGGGCAATAGGTTTTGAGTGACCAAATCCAGTAGTGGAGATATTGATTGTTAGTCCTTTGGACACGAGGTAGTTTTTAACAGCCATAGCTCTTGCAAGAGACAATTTCTCATTGACAGATGATTTTCCTTTATTATCAGTATGTCCATATACATTTAGTTTTGTCCATACTGATTGTTTACGGAGAATAGTTGCTATTTGATCAAGAGTAGCCAGTGAAGCTTTTTGGATTTTATTAGAACCTATTTCGAATTCTATATTATCAAATGAAGCTACCACCTTAGCTTCACCTTCTTTCTCTGAAAGCAATTTAAGATCGGCTTCTAGTTTTTCCAATTTCACTTTTAATGCTTCCGTCTCATTAGTATTGCTACTAATTTGTGCTGCCTGTACACTTTGACTTTTTGATTCATCTCGAAGTTTTTCTAATCTTGTTTTCAATTCATCATTCTCTTGAGACAACTCCTTCAATTTAGCAGCAACTTCCAGTTGATTGGAAAAATATTTATCTTGAACATTTTGTAGTTTTTGATATAAAACTGTATCCTTTTCAGGCGCCTGTTTGGGGTAAAACTCACTCAATGTAACATTGCGAATGTGTTTCTTGTCTGATTTTGTATTGAACTTACGGCGCAATCCAATGGTTACAGCCAAAGCATCACAATGCGTAGAATAGGTATTTCCACCTAAATCACTACGGTCGTAAAAACGGTATTGAGCTTCGAAATTGAGTGAAACTTTTCGAGAAAGAGAATATTCGAATCTGAATCCCATTTTAGACATTGGTGATACACTTTGAAATGCTGCATTAGGAGCTTGCAAGAATTTATAATTATAGAATCCGAAACCTACGCCAAAATCAAAATAGGTATTAAATACGCGATTAAAGATTGGACGTTGTGGATTCAATAGATTGGAGATATTGGTGGACATAAACATAATTGCATCGTGAGTCTCACCTAAAAAGTTTCCTGTTTTTAGTCCTTCTCCAGTCAAATCATAATCTCTTCCGTAAGTGATATAGCTGTATTCAAGACCTAAACCATAAAGCGGATTGACGGTATATTCAACAAAAAGACCTGAAATATTAAGAGGATGAATGGGGCCTCCATAGATGTATTTGGAATAAATTCCTGGTCCAGATCTAAAGTAACTTCCACCTCCATGAACTCCTGCCGACCAGTGTAAAAATCGATCACTAGAAATATCATTTCGTTTGACTATCTTGACTGTATCATTTACTTGTAAAACACTAGTCTTAATAGGTTTTTGACCAAGTAGACATACACATTTCAATAAAACTAGAGTTAAACAAACGGTAATTTTTCTCATAAGTTAGGATCAATTTACTATAACCTGACAATTAGGAGGTGTATGTTTCTTTCTATTGTAACTATAAATGCTACACCCCTTTATAGATTTTCAATATACAAACTTACAAATTTTATTCTAGTGTTTGTTAAAAATTGAATAAAAAAATGATTTTGAGTCTTCCATATGTCAATTTGAGCATACTTAAAGAAAAAAGCCGCTATAATACAATGATTGCAGCGGCTGAATTCTTTATATAGATGGGGTATTGGGACACTATCACCTTACCATTTCTACCTTTTTAGTGGCTTCAAAATTATCGTTTCGGTAATTTACTCGTTCTACTACTTTGGTGGCTAAATCGTCGAATGCCAATCCTGTAATACTTTCAGGATCTGTAGCAATGGGTTTTCCTGAGTCACCACCTTCTCTTATACTTTGAACTAATGGAAGTTGTGCAAGCAAAGGCACACCCAATTCTTGCGCTAGTTTTTGACCTCCATCCTTACCAAAAATATAATATTTGTTTGATGGCAATTCTGCTGGAGTAAACCATGCCATGTTTTCGACGAGTCCTAAAACAGGAACATTAACTTTATCACCCATAAACATATTGACACCTTTCCGAGCATCAGCTAGAGCCACATCTTGTGGAGTTGTTACAACGATAGCCCCGGTAATTCCAAAAGTTTGTACCAAAGTTAGATGTATATCACCTGTTCCTGGAGGAAGGTCCATAACAAAAAAATCAAGTTCGCCCCAATCGGCATCAGTAATCATTTGTTTCAGGGCATTACTAGCCATAGAACCTCTCCAAACAAGAGCTTGCTCTGGGTCAACAAAAAATCCCATTGAAAGCAATTTAACACCATAACGTTCAATTGGAGTAATTATATTTTTACCATCAATCTCTTCCACCAAAGGTCGTTCGGATTCGAGGCCAAACATTTTGGGGAGTGAAGGTCCATGAATATCTGCATCAAGCAATCCTACAGTGTATCCTTGATTAGCTAGAGCAATTGCTAAATTGGATGAGACAGTTGATTTACCTACTCCTCCTTTGCCCGATGATACCGCAATTATGTTTTTTACAAATGGCAATATTGGTGAAGCTTGTGGTTTTGGCAGTTCTTTTACAATGGCATGTACTCTACCTTTGATATCAATCTGATCATTAATGTAGGTTAAGATGGCCTGTTCAGCTGCTTTTATCACTGATTTGATAAATGGGTCGTTTTGTTTTTCGAAACTGATGGAGAAAGTTACAGTGTTACCTTCGATAGCGATGGTAGTTTGCTGCAACATCCCAGAAGACACGATGTCATTACCCGTTCCAGGGTAACGTACATGAGTTAGTGCTTCTATTACTTGTTGTATGCTTATAGTCATATGCATTCGATTAAATGAAAGAAATTAATAGCTGAGAAAAAACTGAGAAATGTTAATATCAACCCATACTTTTTGACTGATTGAGTTGATTGATAGCATTCCTACCAAAACTACGATACGAGTCGTGTTCTATTTCAACATCTGGCTCAACAAATATGTTTCGATGTTCCAAAATAAATTTGATGTATTTTATGGTAAGCCCTCTTGACAACCATTGTTGCTCGTAATAGGTTTTGATACTTAGTATAGTATCATTAGGCTCTGTAACATACAAGTCGTCAATAGAACACAAAACAGGATAGTTATTCGCTTTCACCATTTCACAAGTATAGGTATACATAAAGTTACTATCTGTTTTGAGATGTATAATACCATCATTTTTAACAAACTGCTGATAGGATTTCAAGAAATTGGTAGCAGTGAGTCTTTTGGTAAGTTTTTTCATTTGTGGATCAGGGAAAGTAAGCCAAATTTCGCTCACTTCATTCTGATCAAAAAAATGATGAATCATCTCAATATTTGTACGAATAAATGCTACGTTGTGCATATTACTTTCGTAAGCATATTTTGCTCCTGTCCAGAGTCTTGCACCTTTGATATCAACACCTATAAAATTTGTATCAGGGTATAATTTTGCAAGTCCAATTGTATATTCTCCTTTACCACAGCCTAATTCCAAAACAATGGGGTTATTGTTTTTAAAAAACAACTGATTCCATTTGCCTTTAAGTTCAAAGACACACCCCTTGAGTATATTATTGGATGAAACTTGAAACACATGAGGATAACCCTCTATATCTGCGAACTTCGATAGTTTATTCTTACCCATATCAATTTCGAGCGCTTATCAATCTGAAACAGACCAGAAATTTATTTCAATCAAGACGGTTTCAAATGATTGCACTACTGTTATTAGAAATTTTATTTAAGCTTTTCAACACGAACACCAACATCCGAAATCCCTTGTAAAACATCGTCCCTCATTCCTTGAACAATTCGAAATTGATACATGCCCTTTTGATAAAATTTGACTTGATGTTGATATAAAATTGGCATTTCGATAATTGAACCCATTCCCGAACCAAGCCATTTACCGCGTTGATCAGCCAAATAACATTCAACAGAATCTTTTACAATTGAGCTGTCAGGATTTTGATTTTCAAGAAACAACCATAAATTTTGATACGGATAATTTTTATTATTACGAATATTAATATACACATTATAAAGGGCAGATGTATCTTCAATAATAACATCATACCTACACACACTATCCTTATGCCATCCTAATTCATCAACCGATTTATAAAGGAAATATACATCGTTTTTGACACAAGAAGACAGCATAAGCAAAACAAGAAGTTGAGTGATAAAATTTACTTTCATGTATTTATATTTCATGTGTTTATAATTGATTTTTAGTTGACAGTTCACTTACTCGCAATAAACAAGTTTTTTGAGAGAGCCAAAGTTTTAAATTATTGGTTGTTTGTATTATTTGGATTGTTCTTTTTTATAGGTTTTTGAAATTGTGGCGTTCCATTCTTTTGATTTCGAGGCGCATTATTTGGTTTTTGCACAGCAGAATTAGGAGAATCAACTTTAGGTTTATTCGAGTTTTGTTTAGATATTGACGAACGTTTAATCGACCTATGATTGTTCGATTTAGAGTTTTGATTTTTTCGATCGCTATCAAATCGAGTGAGGCTGTCTTGCCCAACAACATTCTCAAACTCAGCTACTGATTCTTTTTTGGATTCTACCTTTTCTACAAGAAGAGCATGGGGTTTGATCCCCTTTTTATTCATAGTGATAATTTCTTTGGCACGATGAGCGTCGATAGTGACTAAATTAGCGGCAAAGCTTTGCGAAGTAGAATAGGTAATTTGAGATTTAAACACATCCGTTTTGAAGTGATAATAGGTATTATCGAGAGTCTCTAATGGCATTTCTTTAGATGGGAAATCTTTGGTTGCACTGACGTAAGAGTCTAGCTCGTAATTCATACAACATTTTAATTTACCACATTGTCCTGCCAGTTTTTGAGGGTTAAGAGAGATATCTTGTATCCTAGCTGCACTGGTTGTAACTGAGCTAAATGACGTTTTAAATTTTGAGCAACATAATTCTCGTCCACAGGATCCGATACCTCCTATTCTACCAGCCTCTTGACGAGCACCTATTTGCTTCATTTCGATTCTAATTCTAAATGTTTCAGCAAACACTTTTATCAATTGTCGAAAATCAACACGTTCGTCAGCTATATAATAAAAAATTGCCTTATTTCCATCACCTTGATATTCTACATCACCAATTTTCATATTCAAATTAAGACTCTCAGCTATCTGACGAGCCTTAATCATGGTTTCTTGTTCTTTGGCTTTAGCTTCATTAAATTTATCAATATCAGTATCTTTAGCTTTACGATAAACTTTCTGTACCTCGGTCTTTTCTGGATCAAAATTATTTTTTTTCATTTGAAGTAAAACCAATCTTCCTACCAAGGTTACTTCACCCAAATCATGTCCAGGAGAAGCTTCTACAGCAACAATATCACCTTTTTCCAAAGGAATTTTGGTGTTGTTAAGATAATAGCCTTTTCTAGTGTTTTTAAACTGAACTTCAACGAAATCCGTATCTTTTATGGTTTCGGGTAAATCCGACAACCAGTCAAACGTGCTTAGTTTTTGTGTGGAGTTTTTATTGCATCCCTTCTTGGTCATGCAACAGCCACCATTATTTTGTATAAAATCCATTTTTACAATATTTAATTATTATTCAACTAATTGCATACTTGCAATTTTTAAAAAAATTTATAGAAATTATTTTTTGAGCATCATAATGGTTTTAAGGGTCAAATCAAAGAAAACCATCTTAGCATTTACATTCTGTTCGATATGTTTTTCGGCCATAGCAAATTCGTTCATCATCGATTCAACATTTCTTTCGTTGATAAAAGGTGAAAAACGATTTGAAAAATCAATTTCATCAAGCGTAAGTCGATTTAATTGATTGTTCTTTAAATTATAAATAAAATTCTCACGTATCATATATTGGGCATAATTCAAAAAGTTTTTTTGACCTTCACGTCCAATTTTTGAATCAGCCATTTCTTCTGACCATTTCCTCAATGTCCTAAGCGAAGGATGGTCTTTTTTATTTCCAACCTGCCAAGCCAATCGCATTAACATAACAAACCGATCAAAATTCTGTTTATTCTCATTACTTTGATCTAAGATTTGCATCGCTCTCAAATAGCTTCCATTTGCATTAGATACAGCATTAGTTACAACAGATTCATCTGCATCAATTGTTTCGTTTTTCAATAATGCTAACTTGAGAACATCAGATTCAATTCGAGGAATAACAATATGCTGAGCTCGAGACAAAATGGTGTTAATGATCTGATCTGGCTCGTTGGATACTAGTAGGAAAACTGTCTTTTCAGGTGGTTCCTCAAGAATTTTCAATAATTTGTTGGCACAAGTTACATTCATTTTCTCTGGCAACCACACAATCATTATTTTATATTCTGACTCGTACGATTTTAAGTTCAGCTTTCTTACAATTTCTTCACTTTCATTGGCATAAATCATTCCCTGTTTAGCATCACCTGCAATTTGAGCATACCATTCATTGACTCCGAAGATTTGCTTTGAAAGTATCATTTGTCTAAATTCAGCTATAAAATCATCACACACTACTGACGATTTGTTGCTTGGCTTTATCACGGGAAACACAAAGTGCAAATCGGGATGTGCTAACTTCTGATACTTCATACAACTAGGACATGACCCACAAGAATCTTGATCCAGTTTATTTTCACAACAAATATATTGTGCATACGCTATAGCAAGTGCAAGTTTCCCAACCCCTTCGGGACCTCTTAACAACTGGGCATGAGGTATCCTTTGCTCTTTTACCGAGCGGATAAAGCGGGTTTTAATGGCTTGTTGACCAATGATTTTAGAAAATAACACAACAACTAATTTATAGAGTATTCTAATTCAATTACAATTTGTATAGCAAAGAGCAAAATTACTAAAAATAAAGCACACGTCCAATGGAACGACCCAATCATTAGGTCAAAAGGAGTTTATTGATTCAGATTGGATATTTTATTTGAAGACCTATCGTAGATTGGAAGTATATCGGTTGAGTTAAGTGCCAAACAATAATCAATATCGCGTTCCAAACCATTTCTCATCAAACGATGATAGTGTTCTGAACATTTCATATACGATTTTAAATCTCCTTTTGCATCCTTCCATAAAGACAGAGCAAGAACACTTGCATCTCCTTTGAGTTCATACACTCCAGTTTGTTGAAGTTTTTCAACTAAAGCTCCACCAAACAAAGTATCTTCAATATTTACTTGATTATTCCAGCCTGCACAAAGCACCAATACATCCAAATTCATTTTTGCACAATAGCTTGCTATTGAATTTAAATTAACTAGAGCACCTATCATCACTGAATGAGCATCTTGAGCAAGATTCAAAGCCTTTGTGCCATTTGTAGTAGTAAACACGATTTCCCGACTGGAAATAATTTCCTCGAGATATTCGAAAGGTGAATTTCCAAAATCAGCAAAATCGCATCTAGATACATTTCGCTCTGCTCCTACCATAAAGCCTTTACTTTTATACAAAAGTGCTTCGTCTATTGATGATACTGGGATGATAGAACTAGCACCAGCCTTTAATGCTGCGCAAATAGTAGAGCTTGCTCTAAATACGTCTACAACAACGATTACGGTAGAAGTAGATACCTGATAAAAAGGGAACAATGCTGGAGACAAACAAATATCTATTGTCATGAAAAAATATGTGTGAAAATTGACAAACAAAAATTCAACAAAAATAGTCTTTTTTTTGACTATCTTTGTTTTCAAAGCTGCTAATCAATTCAATAAATGAAAAAAAACGAACTCAAAACACTTTGGACATTCTTTAGCCAAATCAATCAAACACCTCGTCCATCAAAACTCGAACAAAAAATGATAGAGTTTCTGATAAACTTTGCTACTGAACGCCATTTGGAATATACATCTGACAGTGCTGGAAATCTAATAATTACCAAAGCTGCATCAAATAAGGAAACAAACTCTAATCCGATTGCTCTTCAAGCCCACATGGACATGGTGTGTGAGAAAAATATTGATTCTATGCATAATTTCACCACAGACCCCATCATTACCTATACGGATGGCGACTGGATAAAGGCTGTTGGGACAACGTTGGGGGCCGATGACGGCATAGGCATAGCTATGATATTGTCAATTCTCGATTCAAACGATTTGGACCTTCCACGATTAGAATGTTTGTTTACTGTTGATGAAGAGACAGGACTAACTGGCGCCAAAGCATTACAGTCTGACTTTCTAACCTCACAATCGCTTATCAATTTAGATTCTGAAGACGATGGTGAAATTTTTATTGGAAGTGCAGGTGGAGTTGATACAATAGCTACTTTTGACATCAATCAGTCGACCCTACCTTCTAATTATTTTGGGTTCAGCATTACTTTAAAAGGTCTTAAAGGAGGCCATTCAGGAGATGACATACATCGGCCATTAGGAAATGCTATTATCATACTAAGTCAATTTCTAAGTTCTGTAAATCAAGAAACCGACTTACGTATTCACCAAATAAATGGGGGTAATCTACGAAATGCTATACCTCGTGAAGCATCCGCGAATATAGCTATTCCCATAGAATTTAAGGAAAAACTCAGAGTCATGCTCAATTTATTTATAGCTGAATTAGAAACAATGACATCCATACAAGAGCCTACTATGCATTGGGAACTAGAATCAAATTTTGAAATCAAAACAGCTATTGACTCACACATTTCACAAGGGATACTTACCGCCTTATCAACATGTCCAAACGGTGTGATAAAGATGAGCGATCATATTTCCGAACTAGTCGAGACTTCAACAAACATTGCTTCCATTCGAACTATCGAAAACAAAATAGTGATAGTAAGTTCACAACGAAGTTCGATTCAGGAATCATTATCACAGATATCAAAAACTATCTCTAATCAATTTCGCAATATTGGAGCTACAGTATCACATTCTGACGGCTACCCTGGTTGGGAAATAAATTTAGAATCTCCATTATTAAAACTTGCGATGCAATCGCATCAAAAACTATTTCAAACACCTGCAAAAGTCAAAGCCATTCATGCTGGATTGGAATGCGGACTTTTCAAAGAAAAATTTCCAGATTTAGATGTCATTTCTATTGGGCCAACTATGAGAGGTGTACACTCACCGGATGAAAGGCTAAGCATCCAATCAACCGAAAAGACCTATTATTGGCTAATTGATATTTTACAATCATTCCAAAAGTTGAATGATATTTGAGATTAAATAATAGTTTAAAATAGACACATGAAACAAGCATAACAACTAAAATCGACACTCAAGGAGATGTAGATGTGCGAGCAAGATATCTAAAAACGACAAAACTTTAATAGAAAGTGAAAAAAACGAATAAAAAAAAGATAATCAACGACCCTGTGTTTGGATTTATTAATATTCCGAACGACTTTTTATACGACATCATTCAGCATCCCTTCTTTCAACGGCTGAATAGAATTAAGCAATTAGGTTTAACATCAACAGTATATCCAGGAGCACAACACACTCGATTTCAACATTCCTTAGGTGCAATGCACTTAATGGGAGAAGCACTCGCACAACTCAAACAAGCAGGTCATGAAATAACATCTACAGAAGCAGATGCCGCAAGAGCATGCATCTTATTACACGACATTGGACACGGTCCATTTTCACATGCATTGGAGCACACCCTTGTTAACCAAGTAAAACATGAAGAACTATCTCTGATGATGATGGAACATATCAACCATCAGATGAATAATCGATTATCTATAGCGATTTCCATTTTCAAAAACACGTATGAGAAAAAATTTTTACATCAATTAGTTTCAAGTCAATTGGACATGGACAGATTGGATTACTTAAGTAGAGATAGTTTTTATTCTGGCGTAAGTGAGGGTGTAATTGGAGCTGCACGAATCATAAAAATGTTGAATGTACACAACGACCAGTTGGTGGTTGAAGCCAAAGGAATCTACTCCATAGAAAACTTCCTTGTTGCAAGAAGACTAATGTATTGGCAAGTCTATCTTCATAAAACGGCTGTAGCTGCTGAAAAAATGCTCATTAAAATTTTATTACGAGCAAAAGTACTTGCTTCAAAAAATGAAGAACTTTTCTGCTCACCTTCATTGCACTACTTTTTATACAATAAGATTGACAAATCAAAATTTGAAACAGATGCTGAAGCTTTGAATCATTTTGCGATGCTAGATGACTCAGATTTGGTATCGGCAATAAAAGTTTGGACAAGTAGTAAGGACACCGTTTTAGCAACACTTTGTGAGGCATTTATTAACAGAAAATTATTCAAAGTACAAATCCTAACTGAACCAGTTATTAAAGATGAAGTAGAAAGATTATTGGAACATTATCAAAAAAAATTAAATATTAACAGAGAAGAAGCCACCTATTTTATGGGTGAACAAATTATAAGTACTGACACTTATAGTCCAAAGGACGACAATATCAATATCTTATACAAAGATGGAAGAATTGTTGATATAGCCGAAGCATCAGATATGTTAAACATTGCTGTACTAACCAAAAAAGTTGAAAAGCACTATTTTTTCTACTTTAAAATATAAAAAACCGATTTTCTCACATACACTCCTATTGGAACAAATACCCCTAGCCAAGATAGATTGACTTCAATTTCATCCAATTTACCTGTATAACACCTTCCTCAGCGAAGATTATACCAGTAAGATATGCAAACAAAATATTTTATTCGGGTCAAAAAGAATTAGCCTCTCTATTTAACCCAAACTACTCATTAAAGAATGCGAAATAGCTATCTAATTAGTTCTCAAGGGATTTTTCAATACCACTATTAAACTTTCTATAGTTTAATGCCGAGGCAACAAAAATTATATTAATGATTAATTTGTGATTATAAAAAAACAAGTTGACCTTAGCAGTAAAACATCAGAGGAGACAAATTGTATTTTATAAATCAATTTAGATTTAATTACTGATTACCATTATCATAACCCAAATGGAAGTCATGATATTTCATTTTTATGATATTTAAAAAAAAATTATTACTTTTGCAATATAAATAATTTAGATATGGTGTTTACTGCACAACAAATTGCGGATTATCTGAAAGGTAAAGTTGAAGGTGATTCAACAGTCGAAGTAAATGATTTTTCAAAAATTGAAGAAGGACGACAAGGCACAATAAGCTTTTTATCAAATGCTAAATACGCACACTACATATATGAATGCGAAGCGAGCATTGTGCTTGTCAATAAAGAATTTCAACTAGAAAAAGCTGTTAAGCCAACTTTGATTCGTGTTGACAATGCATATGAATCATTGGCACATTTGATGTCATTAGTTCAAAAAGCTACCACAACCAAAACTGGTATTTCTCCACTAGCACATATTTCAGATTCGGCTATCATTGGGAACAATGTGTATATTGGTCCCTTCACTTATATTGGCGAACGAGTGAACATAGGCGACAACACAATGATACACTCTAATGTTAGTATTGACAACGACACCCTTATAGGTAAAGATTGTATTGTGTATGCAGGTGTAAAGATTTACAACCAATGTGTAATTGGGAATCAATGTATTTTTCATGCAGGGGTAGTTATAGGAGGAGATGGATTTGGTTTCGCACCAACTGCTGATGGATCGTACAAAAAAATACCACATATAGGCAATGTGGTGATAGAAGACGATGTAGAGATAGGGTCGAATTCAACTGTTGACAGAGCCACCATGGGTAGCACATTTATTCGAAAAGGTGTTAAAATCGACAATCTTACTCAAATAGCTCACAATTCAGAGGTTGGAAACAATACAGTGATTGCAGCTCTTACTGGCCTTGCGGGCTCATCAAAAATTGGCAAACAATGCATCATCGCTGCTCAAGTAGGAATTGCAGGGCATATCACGATTGCAAATGGCACAATTATTGGCGCCCAAGCAGGAGTAAATTCATCAACAGTTGAAAACTCAAAAATACAAGGATCGCCAGCCTTACCGATGTTGCATTTCCAAAAATCATCCATATTATTCAAAAAACTACCAGATTTACAAAAAACTATTTCAGATTTGCAAAAACAAATTCTTGAACTGGAGAACAAATTAAATAGTATTTCATAACAATAAGTATGTCTAAACAAAAAACCATTAAAAAGTCCTTTAGTCTTTCTGGAAGAGGGTTACACACTGGGCTGAATATAGAATTAGTTTTCACTCCTGCGCCTGAGAATCATGGCATTAAAATTAAAAGAATAGATCTTCCAGACCAACCAATCATAGACGCTTTAGCTGATTATGTTACTGAAACCAACAGAGGCACAGTTCTTAAAAAAGGAGATGTAACTATCAGTACCATCGAACATGTAATGGCTGCATTATATGCATCGGGAATAGACAATTGCTTATTAGAAGTTAATGCTGCTGAATTTCCAATCTTGGATGGAAGCTCGAAAATAATTGTTGAACAATTGGCATCTGTAGGATATGAAGAACAAAATGCCGAAAAACAATATTACATTATTCGAAAAAAGATTGAATATACCGATTCTACAACAGGAGCAAAAATTACAATATTACCCGACGACGAATTCAGTATTGATGTCCATATTGGTTACAAATCAAATGTACTAAACAATCAATTTGCATCTCTAAATTCATTGGATCAATTTGCTGAGGAAATATCAGGTGCTCGAACCTTTGTTTTTGTAAGAGAAATCGAAACTCTATTGAATATGAACTTAATCAAGGGGGGAGATTTGAAAAATGCAATTGTTATTTACGACGAAGAAAAATCGCAAGAAGAATTGGACAAACTAGCTGATTTACTTGGTCAACCACACCATGATGCTACTCGTCTTGGATATTTGAATGGAAGTTTAAAATACGACAACGAACCTGCACGACACAAACTACTAGATGTTATTGGAGATTTATCTCTTATAGGGATGCCTATCAAAGCTAAAATAATTGCATACTACCCTGGACATAAAATCAACACCGACTTAGCAAAACAGATTCGTAAAGAAATTAAGAAAATTGAAATACAAGCTCCCATCTATGACGACACTGTAGCACCGGTTCTCGATGTAAATGAAATAAAAAAACTATTACCACATAGATGGCCTTTTTTATTGGTAGATAAAATTATTGACAAACGAGAAACAGTGATTGTTGGGGTTAAAAACGTTACTTGCAACGAAACCTTTTTTATGGGTCATTTCCCCGACGAACCTGTAATGCCAGGCGTGTTAATAATTGAAGCTATGGCTCAAACTGGAGGTTTATTAGTATTAAGCTCGGTAGATGAGCCCGAAAGATACTCTACCTATTTCCTGAAAATAGACAGCGTAAAATTCCGTCAAAAAGTAGTACCAGGTGACACTTTGGTTTTCCATCTCGAAATGTTAGAACCTATTCGTAGAGGTTGCGCCTTGATGAAGGGACATGCATTTGTTGGAGGTAAAATTGTTACAGAAGCCGTATTTATGGCTCAAATTGTAAAAAACAAATAAGTCATTTAACCCCTTTCCCTCAAAATTATACTTTAAATGAGACAACCATTAGCATACATACATCCGGATGCAAAAATTGCACCTAATGTAGTAATTGAACCATTTGTTACAATTGATAAAAATGTAGTAATTGACGAAGGAACAAGAATTGGATCAAATGCTTGTATTATGGAAGGATCAAGAATTGGCAAAAATTGCAATATCTTTCCTGGTGCAGTAATTGGAGCGATTCCTCAAGATTTAAAATTTGTAGGAGAAGAGTCATTAGCTATTATTGGTAATAATACCACAATCAGAGAATGTGTTACTATAAACAGAGGGACTGCATCAAAAGGTAAAACTCTTATTGGAGATAACTGTTTGATTATGGCTTATTGCCATGTAGGACATGATTGCATACTGGGCAACAACATCATCATCTCCAATGCCACACAAATGGCAGGTGAAGTTACTGTTGATGATCATGCTATAATAAGTGGAGGAGCTTTAATTCACCAGTTTACACGAATTGGCTCACATGTAATGATACAAGGCGGCTCCAAAGTGACTAAAGACGTGCCACCATTCGTAACTGCTGGTAGAGAACCATTATCCTATGCTGGTATTAATTCTATAGGTTTGAGAAGAAGAGGATTTACCAACGAACAGATACGTGACATACAAGATGTTTATCGATATTTGTATCAGTCTGGCACCCACAATATTTCAATGGCATTAGAGCGTATACAAACAGAACTGCCAGCGACAAAAGAAAGAGATGAAATCTTACTTTTTATTCGAAACTCACCTCGTGGAATTATCAAAGGATATTTTGATTAATTCACAAGTGTTATAAATACAACCACAAAGTAAGTCTTAAAATAATTAACATTAAGGGCTTACTTTTTCTATTTATCCTAAATTAATCATTAGAAGATTTGAAAAAATGCACTAATGAAACCATCAGGAAAAACCATTTACTGATAAGTCCAACGGTTTTGAAAAAGTAATGGGAAAATTTAGATAGCGACTATACACATTTTCAAATGTGTAACTTAGGTTAAATCAAGATCAATAATTTTGTAAAATAAAAATTCATCATTATGACTACCGACCATGTAAATGACACTCTCAAGAAGAGTCTCAATTTCATTGAATCTTTTGTAGAACAAGACCTTAAAGAGGGAAAAAACAACGGAAGAATTCAAACAAGGTTTCCACCAGAACCTAATGGTTATCTTCATATTGGACATGCAAAAGCAATCTGCCTAGATTTCGGTATTGCAAAAAACTATGGTGGAATTTGCAATTTACGATTCGATGACACCAATCCAGTAAAGGAGGATGCTGAATATGTTGACTCAATAAAGGAAGACATTCAATGGTTGGGTTATCAATGGGAAAACATATATTATGCTTCCGATTATTTTCAACATCTATGGAATCTTACTGTAGAACTAATAAAAAAAGGCAAGGCCTATATTGATGAGCAATCGGCCGAAACCATCTCCAAACAAAAAGGAACACCTACTATACCTGGAACCGAAAGTCCATACCGCAACAGACCAATTGAAGAAAGTATTTTGCTGTTTGAAAAAATGAATTCGGGCGAGGTGGCCGAAGGAGCTATGGTACTACGTGCAAAAATTGATATGGCATCTCCTAATATGCACTTTCGTGATCCAATAATGTATCGTGTCATCACGTCACATCCTCATCATCGCACTGGTTCTACCTGGATAGCCTATCCCATGTACGATTATGCGCATGGACAATCGGATTATTTCGAAGGAGTAACACACTCATTATGTACCTTGGAATTCGAGGTACATCGTCCACTATACGATTGGTTTATTGATCAATATCAAAACAACGAATACCGTCCTCGACAAATTGAATTTAACCGACTCAACTTGACATTTACAGTAATGAGTAAACGTAAAATGCTTCAATTGGTCCAAGAAGGACTTGTAGATGGATGGGACGATCCTCGCATGCCAACTATTTGTGGACTTCGACGAAGAGGTTATTCACCCGAGGCTATACATAATTTTATAAACAAAATTGGATATACCAAATTTGAAGCTATTAATGATATTGGATTATTAGAACATGCTGCTCGTGAGAGTCTCAATATGACGGCAATAAGAGTCAATGCAGTACTAGATCCTGTTAAATTGATTATAACAAATTATCCTGAAGGGCAAGTAGAAATGATGGAAACCCCTAATAATCCTGAAGATGAATCTGCAGGAACTAGAGAACTAGCATTTACTCGAGAATTGTATGTAGAGCGAGATGACTTTATGGAAGATGCCCCTAAAAAATACTTTAGAATGACTCCAGGTCAAGAAGTGCGTTTAAAAAGTGCGTATATCGTAAAATGTACTGGCTGCAAAAGAGACGATGAAGGAAATTTGATTGAAATACATTGCGAATACGACCCTCTTACCAAAAGCGGTATGCCCGAAAGTAACCGAAAAGTAAAAGGTACACTTCACTGGGTATCGGCTCAGTATTGTCTAGAAGCAGAAGTTAGACTGTATGACCGATTGTTTAGTGTTGAAAATCCACAGGCTGATGAGCGTGACTTCCGCGAATTGATCAACCCAGATTCTTTAAAACTTCTTACGGGATGCAAGGTGGAAAGCTCGCTTGGCGCATCCAAACCATTGGATCAATTTCAATTTCAGAGAATTGGCTATTTCAATGCAGATTTGAATTCTACAACTGATAAATTGGTATTTAATCGTACCGTTTCGCTTAAAGATAGCTGGGCAAAGGAATTATCAAAATAAAAAATATGACAGCTCAAGCTGCAAATATGGCTTACAAAATGTTGGTGTTGGACTTGGATGACACCTTGCTTCGAGAGGACTATTCAATATCTGATAGAAATCTTGATGCATTAACAAAAGCACAAGAACAAGGTGTTAAAGTGGTTCTTGCATCTGGCAGACCTACTGAAGCTATGTATCAATTCTCGGAACTGCTTCAACTGGACAAATACGATTCCTACATCATATCTTACAACGGTGCTAGAATAACTTCAATGAAAAATAGAGATATTTTATTTGAAAACAGCCTAAGCAAAGAGCAAATTCACAGTTTGTATGATTTTAGTGTGGCAAATAAACTACACATCATCACGTTCTCAGAAAAAGGTGTTATTAGTGAAACTCAATCGCCCTATATTGACAATGAGATTCGACTAACAGGAATGCCCCACTGCCTAGTGCCATCATTCAAAGACGAAGTACAATTTTCGGCAGTTAAGTGTATTTTACTAGAAGATCCGATTTACCTAAAAGAGATGGAAGCAAAGCTCAAAGAGGAATGTCCAGAATTTAGCGTTTCCATTTCAAAACCTTTTTACCTCGAAGTAGTTCAAAATGGTATAGACAAAGCACTAAGTATCGACTTTCTTGCAAAAAAACTTGGGATACAAAATCATGAAATTATAGCTGTGGGCAATGCAGGAAATGACTTATCTATGATTCAATACGCAGGACTGGGTGTATGGGTTAACAATGTACCTGACCACCTTAGACATTATGCCGACATCATTGTTTCCTCCAATGAAGATGATGGTGTAGCAGAAGTGGTTGAAAAATACATTCTTTCATAGCTATAAGATTTTATTTGTTAAATTTGGTAAATTGGCGGTTGGAATAATAAATTTTATTTTTATTTTCGCATCAGTATAACTTTTAAATGATTCAAATTAAACTAAACCTCAATTTGGTTATATTATTTGACATCACTTTCTAAGTTCGTTTATTATTATTGACTTTTATCGTATGAGAATATTAACTCTACATCTAATTATATCACAGGCAGTCATCATCGGCTATATTGCGATGTTTGCATTCCAATTATCTGTGATTAAGCACGAAGTGGTGTTAATTCATAGCTATGCCTTGTTTGAATCGGGGAATAATCACAATAGCACTAATAATACGCAACAATCACCAACATCCAACCAGGATGCAGACGATGACGAATACAAAACCAAATTTGAAATAGATGATTGCATAGTAACGAGTCACGACTATTGGTTTAGTACTCCTACTAATAATATAAAAAGACTGCATAAAAATTCCAATATCAAGGAAGTATCCATTGCAATTATCCCCCCTCCTCCACTCTTGAACTCATAATACATTTCAATTGTTTGATTATGGTGAATAGGCGACCAACTGCTTCTCACTCGCAATCGAAATTCAACTCATAGCTACATCTACAAATGTAAGCAATGTAATGGATTAATGTGCACAATCATAGATCATACAGCTTGCACAAACAAAGCCATTAAAAACAGAATACTTAAAATGACATTGGGGCATTTTTATGTACAGTTGGTATTATTTGTAAAAGCAAGCATGGACTTCTGAATTAACCCAAATTAAGCAATATAAAATGTGTAATCGATTTATAATTAGCTTCTTAGGCTATTTTTAAATCCTTGTACTAATTAAACTTTCGAATGTTTAATGCCGTAGTAATACAAATTATATAGTATGATGAGACGGAGTCGAAATTGGACTATTTAATTTGTGCCAACGGTATTAAAGCGGGGCTTACCCTCATGAAATCATTCGTGCGTTTTTCAAACCTCCTAATGATTAATTCTGGTTTAAATTAAAGCACGTAATTCACTAAATAATAGATCCATTTTTCAACTTCAATCTAAAAAAAATGTTTACAAAAATAAAAAATGATTTACCTGCAAGTATTGTTGTATTTCTTGTAGCACTACCACTGTGCTTAGGTGTAGCTTTAGCCAGTGGAGCACCACTACTTTCGGGCATAATAGCTGGTGTGATTGGTGGGATAGTTGTAGGTATCATAAGTCAGTCGCACACCAGTGTCACTGGTCCAGCTGCTGGATTAGCAGCTGTTGTATTATCTACCATTTCACAGCTTGGATCGTTTGACGTTTTCCTTTTGGCTGTTGTATTAGCTGGTATACTACAGATTATTGCAGGAGTAGTTAAAGGAGGATTTGTAGCAAACTACATCCCATCCAACGTCATCAAAGGGTTATTGGCAGCTATTGGCTTAATATTAATACTTAAGCAAATACCACATGCTATTGGTTTTGACAGAGACCCGCTGGCTGACTTATCTTTCAACCAAAAAGATGGAGAAAACACCTTTTCGGAACTATTCAATATTTTTGATTATGTAACATGGGGTGCAACATTTATTGCTCTCATTTCATTGTCTATTTTGATTTTTTGGGATAAAATTCCATTCAAAAAAAGTAAATTTTTACCTCCTTCATTAGTTGTTGTTATTGTTGGTGTTCTTATCAATGCAATTTTCAAACAGTACTTACCGGGGTTGGCTGTTACCGACAAACATCTGGTCAATATACCTATATTTGAAGGGTTTGGCACTATGCTTAACACTCCAGCATTTGATAACATCGGCAACTATAATGTGTGGATTGCGGCTTTTGTAATAGCAGTGATTGCTTCCTTAGAAACACTTCTTAACCTAGAGGCGGTTGAAAACCTCGATCCACACAAACGGCAAGCATCTCCCAATAGAGAGTTGATAGCACAAGGAGTGGGTAATATGTTTTCTGGATTAATTGGTGGAATCCCGATCACATCCGTTATTATTAGAAGTTCTGTCAACATCAATGCAGGTGCCTCCTCCAAAGCCTCAACAATCATGCACGGCATGTTACTGCTTATTAGTATAATGATGCTTAATAGCATTTTAAATTTAATTCCACTAGCATCCTTGGCTGCCATTCTGATAATGACTGGTTATAAACTAGCAAAAGTCTCATTGTTTAAAGAAATGTACAAAAAAGGTTTCAACCAATTTATTCCATTTTTGGCAACAGTACTTGCTATTTTATTCAGCGACTTGTTGAGTGGTGTGGTGATTGGATCACTTGTCAGTACATTCTTTCTCTTTCGTAGTAATTTTAAAAATCCTTTCATTCAACGGAAAGAGACACTACACTTGGATGAAACATTGCGTATAGAACTGCCCACACAAGTGTCGTTTCTGAATAAAGCCAGTATCAAGGATACTCTTTGGAGCATTCCTGAGAATTCAAGAGTGATAATAGATGCTAGAAACTCTAGATACATAGACAATGATGTAATGGAAATCATTGAAGATTTCAAAAACATAGTTTCGGTAGAGCGAGGAGTGAAATTGAATATTCTTGGGATGAAAAACAACTATCAAATGAATGATTATATTCAATTTGTAAATGTACTTGACAAAGACACCCAGCAAGCACTAAAACCTGAAGCTGTACTTGAAATATTAAAGGCAGGAAACCAACGATTTGTCAGCGGTGATCTGACAGAAAAGTATCTCAAGCATCAAGTCAATGCTACATCCTTTGGACAAAACCCTTTTGCCATTATCCTTAGCTGTATTGACTCCCGCACATCCGCCGAGCACATCTTTGACCTAGGTATTGGAGACACATTTAGTATTCGTATTGCAGGCAATGTTATAAACAAAGACATTTTGGGGAGCATAGAGTATGCCACATCTGTAGGTGTCAAACTGTTAGTGGTACTTGGACACAGCAATTGTGGTGCTATGGCAGGTGCATGCAATGAGCTGAAAATGGGTAATCTCACGTCCTTGTTGGAAAAAGTCAAACCTGCAATAGATAACGAAAAAACTGAAACCACAAACAGAACAGGCGAAAACTATTCGTTTGTCAACAAAGTAGCTAAAGAGAACATCAAAGTCACCATACAACGCATTCGTAATGAAAGCGAAATTATCGCTTCACTTGAACAGGATGGAAAAATAAAAATTGTAGGTGGATATCACGACTTGTCCACGGGATTGGTCACATTCTTTGATTAAGACATGTATATCATTCATCTTTTGGTTTCTTGATAGTGGGATGTTTTTATGCAGAAAAAAAATGTAAAACACTAATTTAAAGAACGAAAAACATGAAAAATATAAAATTTATCCTAGTAACAGCTATTATTGCAACAAATAGTATTCAATTGTGGAGTTGTACGAATGCCATTCAGGTAAAAGTGAATCGAACTCCAGAACTTAAATTCAATGACCAGCAACAGTTTGCTATCAAAGAGGTGAATTCTCAACTTGAAAATTGCCCTACTAAGCAGGCATTGGATTTGAAAAACGAAATGACCAATCAATTAGCCGCTGATAAAAATATTCAACTAATTGACTTATCACTTCAAAAACATGGTGCTGTGCAATCTTCAACTGATAATCAGAATGAATACGAACAGGACAAAAACAACGTGGTGCTTATCTCAGCACAAATCATTAAGAACGAGTATAAGGAAGAGCTTAACAAACGACAGTCAATTACATTACCCAAGGGAAATGTAGTAAACACTTTTGATAAAAAAGGAACCTATCATTTGTTAGTGAACTATAATCTAGTGGATAGCCGTACAGGAAAAGTATTAAGCTCAAAAACCATAGACGCATCCACATCGGCAACAACCACTGGGCATTATCATAGTTTGTTAAAAATTGATGAATATGAGCTTTTTCAACTCGCTATTCATGAGGCCGCTAAACGATTGAAAAACCTGATAACTCCATACAACGAAACTGTTGCAATCACTCTTGAGAAAGACAATAAACTTAAAGATTTGAATGTAGCCATCACTTTGCTAAAAGAAGGACAGCTGGATCAAAGCATCAGCCTTATGAAAGAGATGACAACTATTAACTCACTGACTTCCAATGCAAAATGAAAAGAATATTATAATTATGGAGTAGTACTTCAACTGGCTAACAGGACAAATGATGCCGCTCAAGCATTTAGAGAGGCGGTGCACTTTGACCCAAATAATACTAAATACAAAAATCAAGTGGAATAATACTTCTGCTTATGCTTAATGAAACAAACCCAATCCACAGTAATGTTTACTTGGATTGGGTCTTTTGTTTTTTCATTTTCTTGTAATAACTAAACATTTTTTATATCTAAAAATAATGTATCTTTGCATCCGAAATAAAGGGGGTGCCTTAGAATACAGGCTGAGATTATACCCATTGAACCTGGTCAAGTAATGCTGACAAGGGAATAGCTTTCCAATCCGCACGATTTTACAATCACTCTATTTATTTCGCTAGTTATCAATGACAACACTTTCCTTCAGTTACTGAAAGGATAATGTGTATTATGATTCAGATGAAGCTGATAACATCCACGTTCAGAAATAAATAAATATGGAAATCCAGATTAACAACCAATCACACCACATCAGTGAAGGCACCACAGTATGCCAGCTTATTTGCAATATCCTTCAACTCGATACGGCAGGAATTGCCCTAGCAATAAATGACCAAATAGTACCCAGACACTTTTGGGAAAGTCATCAATTCCAATCAAGAGATACCGTTCTTATTATCAAAGCTGCTAGAGGGGGCTAATCAAAAAAAGGAACTTTATCAACCATCATTAAGGAATTACTAAGTGTAACTTATCCAGACAATTACTATATGATTATCAATCAACAAAATATCTTTGGCAAACAATTTCCCAATTCAAGGAAAGTGTATGTAGATGGAAAACTGCATAATATAAAGGTCGGAATGCGTGAAATTTTACTAGCTGACACGCACTCAAAAGATGGATCAATAGAACATAACCAACCCGTTACAGTCTATGACACTTCAGGTCCATTTACCGACCCCAACCACATTGTAGATCTAAACAAAGGACTTCCCAAACTCCGTGAACAATGGATCATGGATAGAGGAGATGTAGAAGTGCTAACAACCTCATCATCCGAATACAGTAAAATGAGAATGCAAGACAAAAGCTTAGATCATCTAAGGTTTGATCATATTAGTACTCATCCTCTTAAAGCTAAAGAAGGACACTATGTAACACAATACTATTATGCATGCCAAGGCATAATTACTCCTGAGATGGAATATGTGGCTATACGTGAAAACCAGCGAACGGAAGAATATTATGCCAAAGAGGCAATATCAAACGGAGGCATTAAGCATTCGGACTTGAAACTGATCACACCGGAGTTTGTACGAGATGAGATAGCAGCTGGTAGAGCCATCTTACCTGCCAATATCAATCACCCAGAAGCAGAACCGATGATTATTGGTCGAAACTTCTTGGTAAAAATAAATGCCAATATTGGCAACTCACCCACCACATCATCAATAGTTGAAGAAGTGGAAAAAGCAGTATGGTCATTTAGATGGGGAGCCGATACCGTGATGGATCTTTCCACTGGTGCTAATATACACGAAACAAGAGAGTGGATCATTCGCAATTCGCCAGTGCCAGTAGGGACAGTACCACTGTATCAGGCTTTGGAAAAAGTAAACGGTAAAGTAGAAGACCTCAACTGGGAAATCTATCGCGATACGCTTATAGAACAATGCGAACAAGGAGTTGACTACTTTACCATACATGCAGGATTATTGCTACATCACATCCCAATGACACAAAAACGTACAGTAGGAATCGTATCTCGAGGTGGAGCCATCATGGCAAAATGGTGTCTTTTTCATCACAAAGAGAATTTCTTATATACTAATTTTCAAGAAATATGCGAGATATTGTCTAAATACGACGTGGGTGTATCCCTTGGAGATGGACTTCGTCCAGGTGGCATAGCCGACGCAAATGATAGAGCACAATTCGGCGAGCTCAAAGCACTAGGTGAACTAAACAAAATAGCTCGAAAAAATTATGTCCAAGTGATTATTGAAGGACCTGGGCACGTACCATTTCACAAAATAAAGGAGAATATGGAGTTACAATTGCAGTATTGTGACGAGGCTCCATTTTACACACTAGGTCCACTGGTTACAGATATAGCTCCTGGCTATGACCATATTACATCTGCCATCGGCGGAACTATGATAGCAATTCTAGGCACTGCCATGCTATGCTACGTAACCCAAAAAGAACACCTAGGACTACCCGACAAAAATGATGTGCGCGAAGGTGTAGTTACTTTCAAACTTGCAGCTCATGCGGCCGATTTAGCTAAAGGATTTCCAGGTGCTCAGATACGTGACAATGCCATGAGCAAAGCAAGATTTGAATTCCGCTGGCGCGATCAATTTGCATTAGGACTCGATCCCGAAAAAGCAATGTGCTTTCACGATAGCACTTTGCCCGACGAAGGATACAAATCCACTCACTTCTGCTCCATGTGTGGTGAGCATTTTTGCTCCATGAAAGCCAGTCACGAAATTCGTGAAATGTCTGAGAAACTCGAGAACAAAGCCAAAGAATTTAGAGAAAAAGGAAGTGAAATTCACAGTTAAGTATAGTGTAGTAAGTTCCCAAGGCTTTTTTCAAAACACTTGAACTAATTAGAGCTAAGTTTACCCTCATGGAATTATGTGTGCGATTCTTCAAGACCTCTAATGATTAATTCGGGATTAACATTAAGTTTCATTATACGACCTCTCCCTAATTTTTGGTAAGCCAAGCGGTAAACCGCTTACCATCTGCTTCACGTTTAGCGTGACAAGTATAGAAGGGAACTTGCATAGTGATAAAATTTACTTAAATCTCGATATATAAGCTGTTTTTTCCCCTTTCTCCCAAGGAGAAAGTGTTAGGGATAAAGACCGATATTGAGAAAACAGATTGCTTGATATGGATTTACAAATGGATCAAAAATTAATTTTTTCTAATTAACATCTTTTGTCGGCAGACACTGTCATTTTAGGGAATATGATTATCATTACAGATACACATTTTTTACCAGAAGAAGCGAACATCATCAATGGACTGTTTGAACATGGATTAAATTCATTGCACATCAGAAAACCATATGCGACAATTTCAGATATGGATCAAATAATTAAAAAAATTGATGAGAAATATCACCCACATATTATGATTCACAGTCATTATGAGCTAATTCAAAAGTATCGTCTGAAAGGCATTCATTTTACAGAAAAAGAAAAAAATCAAATACCATTATACAATACTATCAATTGCTTCAAAAGCACTTCTATTCATTCACTTGAAGCTCTAATGGAGGTACCATTGATGATAAACTATGTGTTTCTTTCACCTATTTTTTCCTCAGTATCCAAACAGGGTTATGAGATGAAATGGAATTTTCATGAACTTAAACGATTGCTGAATGAAAAACATGAATTCAAGGTTGTAGCGCTTGGAGGTATCACTTCACATAATATGGCACAAGTCAAAGAACTAGGTTTTGACGACTATGCGGTTCTTGGTAGTATATGGGAACCGTATAAAAATGGTGCCAAAAAGTCTGAAGTAATAGAACTGTTTAAACACTTGAAGAATGAATTCTAATCGTCCGTTTTGCCTGAGTATAGGAGGATTTGATCCTACAGCCGGTGCTGGAGTGATGGCCGACATCAAAACCTTGGAGCAGCTCGGAGTATATGGCATGGGAATTCTTACCTGCAATACACTTCAGACAGATGATGAGTTTTTTTCAGTTCAATGGAAAGACAATGATCTGTTGAAAGTAGAAATAGAGACACTGATGGCAAAGTATAATTTCGAAGCAATAAAAATTGGATTGATTCAAAATTTCGAAACACTAAGTCTTGCTATAAATATTGCTCGAGAGAAAAGTCCCAGTATCAAGATTATCTGGGATCCCATCTTAAAAAGTTCGTCAGGTTTTGAATTCCACAGTGGATCTACCATAGAACTGGACTTCTTAGAAAAAAACTGCTCTTTGATTACGCCCAATTGGGATGAATTCTGTCAACTATGGGGAGACAATCCTGCTGTATTACACCAAAGGAAACCCAGATCTGCCATTCTAATCAAAGGCGGTCATAGAATCAATAGAACAGGCACCGACGATCTTTTCGAAAATGATAAATTTACTGAAATTACAGGAGAATCATTTGGAGGAAAATCAAAACACGGCACTGGATGCGTCCTTTCGGCTGCTATAGCTGCATATTTGGCTACAGGCAATAGCATGCTTACCAGTTGTTCTAAAGCAAAAAAACACGTTGAGAAATTTATCATGAGCAATGAATCCAATTTAGGTTATCATACGATATGAAAATAGCACCATTACAATTTATAACGGCAAATCATCCGGAGCTAACTCACTCACAGCAGGCTATCAGAGCCTACCGCGCTGGTTGTAAATGGGTACAACTACGAATGAAAGAAGCTACAGAACGGGAAATTGAACAAGAAATTGAAAAGATTCTACCCATAGCAAAAGAACACAATGCAGTATTACTATTGAATGACAACACGCAGCTGGCGTTGACTATGAAAACTGACGGTGTTCATTTAGGAAAAATGGACATGCCACCCGCAGAAGCAAGAAAATTGCTTGGTTACAATAAAATCATTGGAGGAACTGCCAACACATTAGATGATATTATTCACCTGAAACAACAAGGTGTAGACTATATCGGTTTGGGACCCTTTCGGTTTACTACCACTAAAAAAAATCTTAGTCCCACATTGGGTATAGCAGGTTATCAAGCCATCTTTGACCAACTGAAACAACTTAAAATCAATATTCCTGTGGTGGCAATAGGGGGAATTACTATCAATGACATCACACCCATCCTTGACACGGGTGCTTTTGGAATAGCTATGGCTGGTGCTATCATACAGGATAACCAACTAGAAGTTAATATAAAAAGTATTGTCAAGAAACTCTGAAAATAGAGAATATAGCAATCAGACTAGCGGTCATTCAGCTCATTAAATTGAAATCAAAATTGTTTCAAATTAGCACCACGAAGTGGTAATATATTCTAGCCCTATGGTAAACAATAGTAGCAATCTGAAGTGCAATGCAAAAAAAAAATAACAATTCGAACAAATGAACACACGTCCAAACTTAATAATTAGGACACACACGGGTAAAATTATTTTAACAAATCTTCTCTAAAAGCCTCGCTAAGGCGAGATTTAAGGAGCCTAAATCACAAACAGATGAAACCACTTATTATTGCTGGAAAAGAATTCACATCGCGCCTATTCACTGGTACAGGTAAATTCAGCGACAACCAACTCATGGCAGACGCCATCCTTGCTTCAGGTTCTGAATTAGTCACTGTTGCTTTGAAGCGAGTTGACTTACATGATTCATCAGACGACTTATTATTACACCTTAAGCATCCACAATTAAATCTACTTCCCAACACTTCAGGAGTACGTAATGCCAAAGAAGCAATTTTTGCAGCTCAACTGGCACGTGAGGCTCTAGGAACCAATTGGGTGAAGCTCGAAATCCATCCCGATCCAAAATATCTATTGGCAGATGGCGAAGAAACACTTGCTGCAACACGAGAATTGGTCAAAGATGGATTTATCGTTCTGCCTTATATCCAAGCCGACCCTGTGCTATGCAAAAAGCTGGAAGATGCTGGCGCTGCAGCAGTTATGCCATTAGGTTCGCCCATTGGGTCAAATCAAGGCTTACAAACCCGTGATTTTCTTCGTATTATCATTGAGCAAAGCAATGTACCCGTGGTAGTAGATGCAGGAATTGGTGCTCCATCACATGCTGCAGAAGCTCTAGAGCTAGGTGCCGATGCTGTACTTGTCAATACTGCCATAGCAGTTGCCGAAAATCCTGTGATGATGGCTCGTGCTTTTAAAATTGCAGTGGAGGCTGGACGTATGGCCTTTGAAGCCCGACTGGCTCCGCGAGGATTAAAAGCAGAAGCTTCAAGTCCATTTACAGCTTTTTTAAACGAAATAGGCGGTTAATCTTTTTGTTTATTCATCTTATCCAGATATTCAATGACTTTCTACGAACTTTTCCAAGAATACAATTGGGAGCAAGTCCAAAACTCCATCTATGCCAAAACAGCTGTAGATGTAGAAACAGCCCTCCGAAAGACTAAAAAAACAATTGAAGATTTTAAAGCTCTGATATCACCTGCTGCAAAGCCTTTCTTGGAGCAAATAGCATCAGAAAGTCATCATGTGACTCAGAAACGCTTTGGAAAAACAATCCAGCTATATGTACCTCTATATCTATCCAATGAGTGTACCAACTCATGCGTTTATTGCGGTTTTAGACACGAAAACGAGACCACACGCCTCACACTGGAAAAGGATCAAGTGCTGAAAGAAATTGAAGTAATAAAAAAAATGGGTTATGAACATATATTAATAGTTACCGGCGAACATCCACGTAAAAATGGATTCAACTATTTGAAAGAGATGTTGAAAATAATCCAACCTCACTTTGCCCAAGTATCAATGGAAGTAGCACCAATGAATACTGACGAATACAAAGCACTTGTAGATGATGGCCTTCACTCAGTCTATATTTATCAAGAAACTTATCATCAAGACAGGTACCCTAACTATCATCCTCGTGGGAAAAAAGCTAATATGCAATACAGGCTCGAAACAGCAGACCGACTTGGCAAAGCAGGCATTCGAAAAATAGGTCTAGGATGCCTACTCGGGTTGGAAGACTGGCGAACCGACTCTTTCTTCACGGCATTACATTTGAGTTACCTTGAAAAAAAATGGTGGCGCACCAAATACAGCATCTCATTCCCACGTATTCGTCCATTTGCTGGATCTTATTCACCTAATTATGAAGTGACAGATGCCGACTTACTTCAATTAATCTGTGCATACCGACTCTTCAATGAGGAAGTAGAAATAGCACTTTCAACAAGAGAACAGCCACTATTCAGAGACAATATGATGCAACTAGGTGTTACTTCAATGAGTGCAGGCTCTAAAACACAACCAGGTGGTTATGCAGAAGAAAGCATGGAATTGGAACAATTTGAAGTCTCGGACAACAGATCTTCACATCAAATTGCCAACATGATCAAAAACAAAGGATACGAAGTAGTATGGAAAGATTGGGATGAATGTTTGCAAAGATAATTTGTCCAAATTACGTCTACGGCAAACAAAGTTTTAACACACAAGGAGATGATTATGCACTGGCAAGCAATTTGTCAGATAAAACAATTATAAACTGATGGATACTAATAGGATTGCAAATTTTTAATACTTAAACCCTACAAATGGTATCAAAAAATTGATCTTAACCCAATTTACGCATTAGAAAAAACGTATTCACTATCTAATTTTTTCCAAGTTTTTTTTTAAAAGTGCTTGCACTCATTTAAGCTGGGCTTGCCCTTTTGGATTAATTCGGGCTTAAATAAGTTTCATTCCAACATGAGCCACTTCCTTAGAAAGCTCCATATTCAACCTTATAAATAATTGTTAACTGCCCCAAATATTGTTACTAATTAAATGAATTTGAAATATTTTTGAATTATTTTTACAAAAACAAATCAATTATACAGAATACAGTTACAAAACATCAAAATGCGACCAACAATTATAGATCTTTTCAATACAAGTGTAAACTACTACTCTAACAATCCGTTTCTTTGGGAGAAAAGCACAACAGAATATCAATCTACAACTTATAATTCAACCAAAGAACTTGTTCACAAAGCTACAGCGGGTTTGCTAAAAATCGGGGTAAACCAATTTGACAAAGTAGCCTTAATATCCGAGGGAAGAAATGCTTGGATTATCAGCGAATTAGCAATACTTCATACAGGTGCTATTAACGTTCCACTTTCGGTAAAATTAGAAGAAAGCAATGATTTGTCTTTCCGACTGAATCACTCCGAATCAAAATTTATTTTTGTTTCTGAAGGTCAACTCAAAAAAGTAAGAAGTATTTATTCGGAACTTCCTATGCTTCAAAAAGTGATTATCTTTGACGAACAATCAGAATACCTCGAAAATGAAATGTCGTGGAAAGAATTACTCGAACTGGGTGAAGTCGTTTTGAACGTTACGAATAATCTAGTCGAGGAAATTTCATCAAAAGTAAAACCCGACGACCTAGCTACCATTTGTTATACTTCGGGCACTACAGCCGACCCAAAAGGTGTAATGCTTACCCACCGCAACTACACTGCCAATGTTGAACAAGCATTAGCATTGGTAAAAATAACACCTACATATCGTACATTATTGATTCTACCTTTAGACCACTGCTTTGCTCATGTGGCTGGCTTCTACAGCTTTATGGCTTCTGGTGCTAGTGTAGCTACTATTCAGGCTGGTAAAACGGGTTTAGAAACACTGAAAAACATCCCCATCAACATCAAAGAATTTAAACCTAATATCATTTTAAGTGTACCTGCACTAGCTAAAAGTTTTAAGAAAAACATCGACAATGCAATTAAAGAAAAAGGTAAAATTGCTTATCAACTGTACAACATAGGACTTAAAATAGCCTATGCATACAACAAAGAAGGTCACAACAAGGGAGAATCCATTCTCAGCATCATTCAAAAACCAATATTGGATTGGTTTGACAAAAATATTTTCAGCAAAATCCGTCTTAACTTTGGTGGGCAATTGGAGTTTTTCATCGGCGGTGGAGCTTATCTGGATATTGATTTACAACGCTATTATTACGCCATAGGCATTCCAATGTTTCAAGGCTATGGACTATCAGAAGCCACACCTATCATTTCGTCTAACAGTAAGAAAAAACACAAACTTGGAACATCAGGTGCATTGGTTAAAAACCTGTCTTTCAAAATCTGTGATGATGAAGGAAATGGACTGGGATTTGGTCAAATAGGTGAAATAGTAGTAAAAGGTGAAAACATCATGGAAGGGTATTACAAAAATGAAAAAGCTACTGCTGATGTTCTCAAAGATGGATGGTTGCACACTGGTGATATGGGATATATGGATGAGGATAAATATCTTTATGTCATCGGACGCTTTAAAAGTCTTCTTATTTCAAACGATGGTGAAAAGTATAGTCCAGAAGGGATAGAAGAATCGATTGTCGAACATTCACAACATATTGACCAAATTCTACTTCACAACAATCAAAATCCCTATACTGTAGCATTGGTTGTACCTCGTACTGATTCTCTCAAACGTAATGTGTTACGAAAAAAACCAAACATCGACATCGATTCAGATGAAGCCAAACAGTTGGCATTGGAAATGATCCAACAGGATATAAATGAGTTCAAAAAAGGGGGCAAATACGATGGCTTATACCCCGAACGCTGGCTACCTTCTGCTATTGCCATTCTTCCTGAGCCTCTGACAGAACAAAATGGCATGGTGAATAGCACCATGAAAATAATGAGAAACAAAGTTGTAGAAAAATACAGCGATAGACTGGAACTGCTATATACCACTGGAGGAAAAAATATCAACAATAAAGAAAACTCAACTTCCTTAAGATTGTAATTTACATCAAAATCTTATAAATATACCATTTAATTGGTAGATTAAATGCCTTAAAAATAGTATTGTATTCTCTCAATCTATGTACTAATTTTACAAAAGTGAATAACAGTTTATTTGAAACAATGTAATAATCAACAAAATGAGTACAATCAAAGTTAATGGCAAAGACCAAATATTAGATTCGGAAATCACTATTTCAGAACTTCTTGCAATCAACAATGTAGCTCAACCCGAAATGGTAAGCATACAGATCAATGGAAATTTCATCAGTAAAGATACCTATGCTAGTTTTATAGTCAAAAATGGTGATGAAGTAGATTTTCTATATTTTATGGGTGGTGGACAAACCAATTTATATTAAACAACTGACTATAAAGAAAAATGGATTTTTCAGAAGAACAAATACAAAGATACAGTCGCCATATCTTACTATCTGATGTGGGTGTGGAAGGACAAGAAAAAATCAGTAATGGCAAGGTATTAATTGTTGGAGCTGGAGGATTGGGTGCTCCAATTGCACTTTATTTGGCTGCAGCAGGAGTAGGTACAATTGGAATTATTGATGGTGATGTGGTTGACTTGAGTAATCTTCAACGTCAGGTGATACACTTCACCCCCGATGTTGACAAGCCTAAAGTGATATCGGCCAAGGAAAAAATAAACCTTATCAATCCTGATGTGAAAGTAATCACCTATCAGAAATTATTCACAGCAGAAAATGCTTTCGACATCATCAAAGATTATGATTTCATAGTAGATGGAACCGATAATTTCCCTGTAAAATTCCTAATCAATGACGCATGTGTCTTAGCAAAAAAACCATTCTCACATGGTGGCATTTTGCGTTTTGAGGGTCAGACATTAACCTACAAACCTGGAACAACCTGTTACCGTTGTCTATTCCACTCACCTCCTCCTCCAAATGCAGTACCTACTTGCTCTCAAGCAGGAGTACTCGGAGCTATAGCTGGTATGTTAGGTACCATTCAGGCAGCAGAAGTACTAAAATACCTGACAGGTGTGGGTGATTTATTAACTAACAGGCTTTTGACCTTTAATGCCAAAACAATGGAATTCAGAACCATCACAGCCACACCTACCGATACATGTCCCGTCTGTGGAAATCATCCTACTGTCACTACACTGGTGGATTACGAACAAGCCACATGCGAACTAAAACGATAGGATGTGTTTTTTTACTATCTTAAGTTAATATATACTAGACTGTAAATATTACTATAACAATTACTTCCAATAAAAATCAACAAACAAATGACAACACCAGAAATAAAACTTGACCCAAGTACAAAAAAACTATCCATCATCTCCTTCAGTGGAGACTTTGATAAATTAGTTGCTGTATTTACTCTAGCTACAGGAGCTGCTGCTGTAGGTTATGAAGTGAATTTATTCTTTACTTTTTGGGGCTTGGATGCCATAAAAATCAAACAAGGACGGAGTCCAGTAGGTAAAGGATTTCTACCTAAAGTGTTTGGGGTTCTAATGGGAGGTCTTAACGTTACTCCAGTAAGCCGTTTGAATTTTGGAGGAATTAGCCCTAAGATTTTCAGATATCTAATGCGTAAAAAAAATGTAGCTACACTCGAAGAACTTGTTGAAGCCGCAAAAGCACTTGAAGTAAACTTTTATGCTTGCGAAATGGCAATGCAAATTCTAGGTATTGGTAAAAACGACCTCATTCCCGAGGTGAAAGATGTATTGGGAGTGGCAAGTTTCTTAAAATTATCCGAAAATGGACAAACACTTTTTATTTAATCCAGTATAAATCATTATACATTTCAAAAATAAACATTTACTGCTCGTTTAAAATTTAAATCTTCACTATACTTTAATGACTAATACTAAAACTCTAAAATCATGGCAACACAGACATTAGACGTAACCAAAGAACATTGTCCAATGACATTTGTAAAAACAAAACTAGCACTGGCGAAACTTAACACCGGCGAAACATTAGAAGTTCGAGTAAACCAAGGTGAGGCACTTGAAAATATCCCACTCAGTTCAGCTGAACAAGGGTATAAAGTAATTTCAGTAAAGGAATCAGATATAGCAGGACAACACCTAATTTTAATTGAGAAATGATACGAGTAGCACAACATATCATTGAAGGTATTATACTTCACGCCAAACAAGAATTTCCTAATGAAGCCTGTGGTTATTTGGTTGGAGATGGTGATTATATTTCGCAGCAATATCCGCTTACCAACACCGATCACAGCCCCGAACATTTCACCTTCGATCCTGCTGAACAATTCGAAGTACTCCGTTCGGCTCGTAATCATAGATTGGAAATATTAGGTAACTATCACAGTCATCCAAGCACACCAGCTCGCCCTTCAGAGGAGGACATCCGACTGGCCTATGACCCCAAAATACTATACTTTATACTCTCACTTGCTGAAAACACACCTGTATTAAAAGCGTTCAGAATAGAGAATGGTCAAGTACATCAAGTAGAGATAAAAACGGTATAGACAAAAAATAGGTGAACAGAACTATTTAATTAATGAAGGTAAATCCCGCTTCTATTTATCCATTGGTTTTGAATAATCAATGGATAAATATGATAGCGTTAACTTAATGTATACTTCGTAACTTTGGTAAATAACAGATGTTGTTCTAAAAACAATCATCATCAAATTTCATCCCAACCAATTCCTTTATATTTATTTAAATCATCATCGTCATCCTCGTCATCATAATCTTCATCGTCGAATTCTTCTTCGTCGGGGAAATGTGTTATATGCATTGGACGGTGTGAAATTTCCACTATTTTATTTGATTCTTTATTAATCTCATGCCATATCATATCCTTTAATTCTGTAATGCCGAGACCTGAAATGGATGATATAAAAACAGTCAGAACTCCTTCAGGCAATTCTGATTTTAGAGCCTCGGTAAGCTCTTCGTCTAACATATCACATTTGGTGACAGCAAGAATACGCTGTTTGTTTACCAACTCAGGATTGTACTGAGTCAGTTCGTTAAGTAATATATTGTATTCCTTACTAATGCTGTCACAATCTGCAGGTACCATAAACAACAAAATTGAGTTTCGCTCAATATGTCGTAAGAATCTTAGACCCAACCCTCTTCCTTCAGAGGCCCCTTCAATTATACCCGGTATATCAGCCATCACAAAGGATTTACTATCACGATAGGACACAATGCCCAGATTGGGAACCAATGTAGTGAAAGGATAGTTGGCTATTTCTGGCTTTGCAGCTGATACTACTGATAGCAAAGTAGATTTACCAGCATTGGGGAAACCAACAAGACCAACATCAGCAAGCACTTTGAGTTGAAGTACTACTGTGCGTTCAACTCTTGGTTCACCTGGCTGTGCAAAACGTGGAGTTTGGTTGGTAGCAGTACGGAAATGCCAATTTCCGAGACCACCTCTTCCACCTTTTACCAGTATCACCTCCTGTCCATGTTCTGTTATATCGCACACAAACTCTCCCGTTTCAGCGTCATAAACTACCGTTCCTAGAGGAACAATAATTGTACGATCCTCACCATTTTTACCAAAACTTCTACTCGAGCTGCCACCTTCTCCATCTGTAGCAAAGATATGGCGAGCATATTTTAAGTGTATTAATGTCCAATGGTCCTTACTACCTCTGAGTATAATATTACCTCCTCTTCCACCATCGCCACCATCAGGGCCACCTTTAGCAGTTAGATTATCGCGATGGAAATGCATTGATCCTTGACCGCCTTTCCCCGAACGACAATATATTTTAACGTAATCTACAAAATTTGAACTTGCCATAATAGCGATTAAAATGAGAATTTATCTCCTGTCTAAAAACACAACCCCCTTTAGCCCTCACAACTGAGGAGAAAGGGGGATGGAATAATAATTATATCCTAGGTCGATTAGATAAACGAAAGTTTATTTATTGTTTTCGATAGCTGAAGATATACGTGAAAATATTTCCTCTATAGTTCCCAATCCTTCAACAAAAGCATACTTATTCAATGTTTTATAATATTCTGCTACAGGAGTTGTTTGTGAATAATAAACATCCAAACGCTTTTTTATTGTTTCCAGATTGTCATCTGCACGACCAGAAGACTCACCACGCTTCAACAATCGATTAATCAACTCCTCATCTGGCACATTTAAATCAATCAACACAGTTGATTTTTTATTTCTTGAATTTAAGATGGACTCCAATGCTTCGGCTTGAGCTACAGTTCGAGGAAAACCGTCCAATATAAAGCCCTTGCAATCATCCGGTTGCTCATCTATATTTTTAACAATGATATCTATTATCATCTGATCTGGTACCAATTGCCCTTGTGAGATATATCCTGAAGCAATTTGTCCCAATTCTGTTTTTTCTTTAATCTCATTGCGGAGCAAATCACCTGTAGACAAGTGCTTTAATCCATATTGAGCTACTAATAATTCGCTTTGTGTTCCCTTGCCCGAACCAGGGGCACCACACAGAATAATGTTTAACATAAAATCTAAATAATATTAATTGTTGACATTGACATTAATCTTGTATTAATGTATAGATATTTTTCAAATTACGACCAAAACCATCATAGTCGAGTCCGTAACCTACTATAAAATGATTCGGTATTTTCATAGCAACATAATCAACCTTTACCTCTTGCTGCAAAGCATCTAGTTTCAAAAAAAAGCTAGCTACTGTTATCGACTGAGCTCCTTCTTTCTTCAATGCTTTTATTACATGATGCATAGTGGCTCCTGTATCGATTATATCTTCCACTACGATTACATCCCTACCTTCTACACTTTGGTTCAGTCCTTGAAATTGATGCACTATCCCGGTTGATTGAGTGCCAACATACGAATTGAACTTTACAAAACTTATTTCACAAGGGATATTGATATGCTTCATCAAATCAGCTGCAAACATAAAAGCTCCGTTCAGAACCGCTATGAATAAAGGTGATTTTCCTTCAAAGTCAAAAGCAATTTGATCTGCAACATGTTGAACTGCTTTTTGAATTTCAAATTCCGTAATCGACAATTCAAATTTTTTATCCTTAATTTGAATTATTTTTGAATCTAATTCCATCCTTTAAATGATTTTAATGATACAATTATAAAGCAAAAAATTAAGACAACACGAAATGAAATGCAAAATTACAAAAAAACTACTTATATTATAACATTTTAATCCAATAGTTATTCCTAACAAGTTTATTAGTAAAAATCAGTATCTTTGTTTCATAAATTATTCCATATAATTCCCTTGCTTAAAATTTAAGATTAATGAGGTATTTGGTCTATTATGGAGTCTTTTTTAGGTTTTATTTTCCATATACAAGATTCAATGCCGTAAACTTGTTATCGAAGAATAGTTATAGTGATGTTCTAATCTCTGAAAGCTTTTATTTTAAACAAAAATGAAATATTATAGAGTTCTACTAGCAGTATCCATTTTTACACTTCTTGGTTGTAAACAAAGTCGTAGTCAAAGTCAATCAATCAAACTTGACACGATTCACCCCAAATCCATACCTGATTTTAATGGAGATTCGGCCTATGCTTATACAAAAGCACAAGTAGCATTTGGAGCTCGGGTTCCCAACTCTCAGGCCCATATCAATTGTGCCAATTACCTTGCAGCCAAACTAAGTGACTTCGGTGCTTTGGTTACTGAACAGAGAACAGATCTTCGTGCTTTTGATGGCACAATATTACATGCAGTCAATATCATTGGCACTTTCAACCCACAAGCATCCAAAAGGATTTTACTCTATTCACATTGGGAATCTCGTCCATGGGCTGACAACGACCCCATTCCTTCTAATAGAAAAAAACCAGTAATGGGTGCCAATGATGGTGCAAGTAGCGTAGGCGTATTGTTAGAAATGGCCAGACTTATGGGGAAACAGCTTCCGGATGTTGGTGTGGATATTATATTTTTTGATGCTGAAGATTATGGAGCACCCGAATGGTTCAAAAGTCAACAAAACACTGAAGACACCTGGTGCTTGGGCACACAATACTGGGCTAACAATCCACATGTGCCTGGCTATAGGGCCGAATACGGTATATTACTGGATATGATTGGTGCTCCAAATGCAACATTTTATAGAGAGCAGGTATCCGAACAGTTTGCCGCCAATATCATCTCCAAAGTATGGTCACAGGCTGCAAGTCTCGGATTTGACAAATATTTTTTACAAGGAATAGGCGGTGCTATTACCGACGACCATGTATATGTAAACCAAATAGCAGGCATACCAAGTATTGATATCATAGATTTCAAACCTCAAAATGGTGGATTTGCAAAATATTGGCACACTACTCATGACACCATGGAGAATGTTGATGTAAATTCGCTTCAAGCAGTAGGCATTACTTTAATGAATGTAATCTATCACGAAAATGCCTCTAATTAATTGATCACTTAGCATGGAAGTAAAATACAAAAAAATAGCTGTAAAAATTGGAAGTAATGTTCTTACTACTCCTATCGGAACTATTGACACCGACCGAATGGCGGCTTTGGTAGCTCAAATTGCACAATTACACAAAAATGGAGTAGAGCTTGTACTTGTATCATCGGGTGCTGTTGCATCAGGACGTAGTGTTATGGGCATCAACAAAAAAATGGATGTGGTGGACCAACGACAATTATTTTCGGCTGTTGGACAAGCAAAACTCATCAATCACTATTGGGATTTGTTTCGCGAACACGACATTACAGTAGGGCAAGTGCTTACCATGAAAGAAAATTTCAGCAGCCGCCGTCATTACCTCAATCAACGCAACTGCATGCAAGTAATGCTCGAAAACAATGTCATTCCAATAGTGAACGAGAACGATACTGTATCTGTCACCGAACTGATGTTTACTGACAATGATGAATTGTCAGGTTTAATAGCATCGATGATGGATATGGAAGCGCTCATCATTCTAAGCAATATTGATGGTATTTACAACGGTTCACCCTCCGACCCAAATTCCAAAGTAATTACCCAGATCCACAAAGGTCAAGACATATCCGATTTTATTCAAAGCTCAAAATCCACTTTTGGACGAGGTGGAATGCTAACCAAAACCACCATTGCCCGAAAAATTGCGGATCAAGGCATTGATGTGTTTATTGCCAATGGTAAAAGTGATGATATATTATTACGACTCTTAGATAGCAATCAAAACGTGGAATGTACTCATTTCATTGCCTCTACTGAGGATGTCTCCAGTGTCAAAAAATGGATTGCCCACAGCGAGGGTTTTGCCAAAGGAGAAATTCATGTTAATGAAAATGCAGCTAAAGCTCTGACGGGAGAAAAAGCGGTGAGTCTTTTACCAATAGGTGTAACTAAAATTATGGGGGAATTTGAAAAAGACGATATCGTTAAAATAATTGACCATCAAGGACTTTCATTAGGTGTTGGAAAAACTCAATACGACAGTAAAACTGCCATACAAACTCTTGGCAAAAAAAATCAAAAGCCCCTTGTACATTGTGATTACTTATATTTAGAATGAATTACTAAAATAAATATTATGACAACTAACAAACTAATTATTTGTATCTTAATCCTAACTCTGATGACCAGCTGCTATACAGCTAAACAGATGAACAAAACCATCACCCTTAGCGTAACAGAAGATGTAATCAAAAATTGCCAAGTTAAAGATTCCAATACAGTACTCAACACAGAAAAGCTGGAATTATTTACTCCATCAGCTAAAGTAAATAAGATTCATTACTATTTCATTCCCGCATTTCTTTATTGGGAAACTCGCGATTTGCTTCTTGCGGAAATCAACAATCGCGCTTACATCAATAATTTTACTGAGGCACTGAATAGAAAAGCTATCGAGAACAATTTTGCACAAAAACTACAGGGTAGAAAACTCGAAATTTCACTAGAATCAACACCCAATCAGTTTTACTATGACTATCAGCATATAATGATTTGCTTTATTGTAGGCTATTATCAAACTTTTCACGCAAATATCCATGGTAAAGATCAGGAGTTAAAAATTTCTTATCGGATCACAAAGGACAATCTAGAGATTAAGAATGGTAGTTTTGCTACTCCTTTTACTGACAAGGAGTTAAAAGAAAACACCTGGACCACAGCTGAGGCTATAAAGAAATATGTCGAACTCAACCGACTACAATTTATAACCAACAGCGAGAAACTTATACAGTTAGTTGCTAATGAATTGTAAACTAAAATAATCTCATTATTTCACATTTTTGAATTGGAGGGTTTATGTTTTTAGTCATAGGAAAACTTAACAGCATTGTTTCAATTGTAAGTATTTTGTTACTTACATCTTGTGCTAGCTCAGGTCATACGCGGGGATATGCTTCACGTAAAGGATACTATCAACAGTTTCAACAACTCAACGTGGAAGGTCCGCAGCGCAGGTATTGCGGTGGAAGGTGCGAATAAAAGACGATATACAACTGTCTGTGTCAAAATTTATAAACAATTTGCAGATATAATATCAAAATAAATTACTTTTGCAGAGTATTTGGGAAATACTTTCGTAAAACATTCGTTATAAACACCTAACGAACCAATAAAAAACTCAAAAAATAAACAAGTAATGAATTTATTAACTGTATTACTTCAAGTTACTACAGCTCCAGTATCTGAAGCTACTGCAGCTGTTGCAGCAGATGAAAACTATTTGGACGTATTATTAAAAGGAGGTTGGGTAGTGTACCCTCTGGCTATTTTATTCTTTTTGTCTATTTACATTATTATAGAGCGCATTTTCGCCATAAATACGTATGCAAAAAACGATGCATCTTTAATTTCAAGAGTTATCGAGCTGATTTCAGAATCTAAATACGAAAAAGCAGCCCGTCTTTGTAAGGATCAACAAAACATGCAAGCCAAAATCATCGGTGCGGGTATTGAAGCAATTGAAGGTGGAGATAGTGAGGTTCAAGAGGCCATGGAAGCTGAAGCACGTCAACAAGTGGCTCTTCTAGAAAAAGGGATGAACTATCTGGGTATTACTTCTTCCATTGCACCAATGCTTGGTTTCTTGGGAACAATTGCCGGGGTAGTAAAAATTTTTCATGATATTTCTGTTACCAATAAATTTGACATTACCATTTTGTCCAGTGGTTTGTATCAAAAAATGATATCTTCAGGATTAGGACTTTTTGTGGGTATCGTAGCATTCACAGGATTTACATTGCTAAATGGAAGAATAGATAAAGCCATTTTAAAAGTGGATAAAGCAACCAACGACTTGCTTTTATTCATAAAAAAACACAAAAGAGAAAACACAGGTAAATAGCAGGCTAGTTTACTGGTAAAAAAGTTAAGATTGTCCACAATAAACAGATCAAATTCCCATTGTAGTCCATCCCGTTATTGACGGCTGGGCAGGGGCTAAATCATATAAAATGAAAATTCAACGTCGCAAACCAAGATCAGCAAAGGTTTATACCGAGTCTTTGAACGACATCATGTTTTTCTTATTATTGTTCTTTTTGATTATTTCCACAATGGTTACCCCTGCAACCATCAGTGTGTTACTACCCAAATCAAAAACATCTGATGACACTGTTATAAAAAAGAGTATCATGCTCACCGTTACTGCTGACAAGCTTTATGCCATTGAAGGAAAGCCCGTCCCGTTTGAAGGTATTGAGGATGCACTTTCAGCTATTAATGAAAACAAAACTGAAGGTGAAGAAATAATTGTAAAGCTTCAAGCTGATAAATCACTCAATCTCCAAGACGTGGTTGATTTGATAGATATAGGCAACAAACTTCATATGAAGATGGTATTGTTTACCGAGAAGGAAAAATCATAATTCTTTGCAATACAAGTAAATAGCCATTTTTTGTTGGTAAAGCAAATTCTTGCCATTCCGCACTATTGTACTTCATACTGACTAGTTCTCATTTATAACAATAGCCTATTAAAGGGTCTAATAGTTGTCATCTTACTTGAGGTCTTTCTGTAGGATGTATGTAAAATGAATTTCAAATCTGACTCTTCACGGATTAAAAGCCCCAAATAATTAAATATGGAAACTTCAAATATCGACTGGAAACATTCTTCCCGATCAGCTTCTCGCTCACTTATAATGGTAAGTGACGAAACCATACAAGATGTATTGCGAGCTGTTGCAAAAAAAGCTGTAGACAATTCTGAATTTATACTTCAAGAGAATGCCAAAGACTTGGCTCTCATGGATAAATCGAATCCTATGTACGACAGGTTGTTACTGACCAAAGAGCGTTTAGAGGGTATTGCATCTGATATCATCAATGTGGCTTCACTTCCATCGCCACTTGGAAAAAAAATTGGAGAAACTATTATACGTCCTAATGGGATGAATATCTCTAAAGTTTCAGTTCCTTTTGGTGTGATAGGAATTATCTATGAGGCTAGACCCAATGTAAGTTTTGATGTCTTTTCTCTTTGTATTAAATCCGGCAATGCTTGTGTCCTTAAAGGAGGTACAGATGCCTATCACTCTAATTTAGCTATTGTTCAAATAATTCAATCGGTTTTAGTTGATTGTAATCTTGATCCCAATATTGTTACCCTACTTCCAGCGGGCAGAGAAGCGGGTGCCGAGTTGATGAATGCTGTTGGTTATGTAGATGTGATTATCCCTCGTGGAGGCAAAGGATTAATAGATTTTGTACGCAACAATTCCAAAATACCCGTAATAGAAACGGGTGCAGGCATTTGTCATACCTATTTTGATGAATATGGAGATTTGGAAAAAGCTAAAGAGATAATTTTCAATGCGAAGACTCGTAGAGTGAGTGTATGTAACACTCTGGATTGTTTGGTAATCAATGAAAAGCGACTAGCTGATTTGTCTGCTATATGTGAAAAATTGGCCGATAAAAATGTGATAATTTATGCCGACACCAAATCGTATACCTTCCTCGCAGGTCAATATCCTATAAATCTGCTTCAAAAAGCCACAGAAGAAAGTTACGGTATTGAATTTCTAGATTATAAAATATCTGTTAAAACTGTAACAGATATTACAGAGGCAATTCAACATATTACAAAGTATAGCTCACAGCACAGCGAGTGCATAATAAGTGAAAACGAGACAAATATTTCCTTGTTCGAAAGAGCTATTGATGCAGCTTGTATTTACACCAATGTATCAACGGCTTTCACTGATGGCGCACAATTTGGACTTGGTGCGGAGATAGGGATTAGCACACAAAAACTACATGCAAGAGGACCAATGGCCCTTGCCGAACTATGTTCTTACAAGTGGATAATAAAAGGAAATGGACAAACAAGAAAATAACATTTTCACGTAAATTTATTTTTTTTTACAATAATTGTTGCTTATTCAAAAATTAATCATTTCCTTTGTGCTTAAAGAAAGTGTAATTTTTTCATTTGGTAATTTTCCTTTCGTTCTCCAAAAGAATAGAATCTGAGATTCACCTAAGTTATTTACGCAGTTCTTTATTTTTAATTTATTTATTTTTATTTTTTTTATTTATGAACATTTACGTAGGTAACTTAAGTTACAAAGTTAGAGAAAATGACCTTCAAGGTGTAATCGAAGAGTATGGCCAAGTAGAATCTTGCAAAATCATCAAAGATCGTGAAACAGGCAAATCTAAAGGTTTTGCTTTTGTTGAAATGCCTGATGACTCTGCAGCTGCTAAAGTTATCGAGGAACTTAACGGTGCAGAATTCGACGGTCGTTCAATGGTAGTTAAAGAAGCAAGACCAAGAGCTTAATAATCTATCCAAAAGATGCAAATTGACTTCTATTATCGTAAGATAGTGGAAGTTTTTTTATTATAATCCATGAAACAATTCAAAGGTATCTTCATCAAAAACTTTAAGGTCTCGAAATTTCTTATACTTATTGGTTTAAGTGTTACACTTAGTTCAATTACTATCATTGTATTAAGTTCGTTTTTTCGAATCAATACCGACAACATGAATTTGACGAGGTTTGTACAAATGCTAGAAACTTCATCATTATTTATTTTACCGGCACTTACAACCTCTTATTTGTTCAGCAATAGCATTACCCAGGATCTAAACATCTCTGCTAAAAATAACTTTGTAGATTTTTTACTGGTTGGTATATTGATACTCATCTTTATTCCTTTTATAAATTTCATTACTGATTGGAATTCTCAACTGATATTGCCCAAAGGGTTTGAAGGCCTAATGCAATGGATGAAAACAACTGAAGCCAATGCTTATACATTGACCCAAAAACTATTGAACGTTCATTCTACTACTGAATATTTACTAAATATCATCGCAATTGGTATATTTCCTGCATTTGGGGAGGAACTTTATTTCAGAGGGGTCATCCAAAACTCCATCCTAAAAAGTAAGAATTCTATTGTAGCCGTATGGATTACAGCCTTTATTTTTAGCGCTATACATTTCCAGTTTTTTGGTTTTGCGGCTCGATTCTTAGTAGGTGGTATATTGGGGCTTTTGTATCTTTGGAGTAAAAACATTTGGATTCCTATCTTCGCCCATTGTATCAACAACACATGCACTGTAAGTTTTTACTTCTTGAAATACAAGGGGATACATATTATTGATTTTGAAACAATTGGGATTGGCGATACGTGGTGGATAGCTTTGCTTAGTTTATGCATTGGCATAATTCTTACTTTTATCATTCGACATAGATTAAAAACGGATTAATCATAATAAGTTTTGAAAAACAAACGAATGATTTCACAAGGGAAAATCTTTCTCAAATGAGCCCAGTAAAAAAACTGCTAACTAATTAGTAAGCGTATGCATATTCTTTTTTCCTAAATTGGATTAAAAAAAAAATCAGCAAAACAATCTTCAACGCTAAAAAAATCTGAATTCCGATTCTTTTCAGTGATTTTCTAAATCCCAATAATTTACTACTTCTTGATAAATTTCACTTTCGAACCATTATCGAAGGAGACAAGATACAAGCCACTTACAAAATGAGCTACTTTGACTGTCGTTTCATTTGTAAAACAGCCAGATTCCACCAGTATTCCCTGTTGGTTCATAATTTGAAATTTTGTAGCTACACCTTGTATTCCTTGGCTTGAAATAACTATTTCATCTGTTGCAGGATTTGGGAAGACACTTACACTGAAGGATGGTAATGACGTAGTACTTGAATCAAAAGTAACTACACTTTTTATTGAAACTTTAGTTGGAGTAGATAAACAATGACTGGAGTTCTCAACACTGAATGAATAATCGCCATAACTCAAACCTAAGATAGTGGCTATGGAATCCGAACCACTAAAATTTAAATTATTAGGTGAAATATACAGTATCCAAGGTCCATCCTTACCAACAGGTAAGCCTTTTAAAACCACTGTAGCTGATGGTTCAATTGCAGTAGGTTGCACTACATCCTTAATAAGTGGTGCTGCAGGTGGATCAAATGATGGAGTAATCGTAACTATTTTTGTTGTATCCGACTTGTTACCCATACTGTCTGTAACAACAAACTTATAGTCACCTTTAGGCACATCCAATAATGCAAAATTGGAGCCCCTTCCTACTATACTTGTATCCTTAGGATATTGAGTCAAAGTCCATTTTCCTTTAGAAGGTAAATTGTACAATATTATATAAGATGCAGGATTTTGACAATTGCCACTAATTGCTTTTACTGTAGGAGTCGAAATCTGTAAGCTATTAATTGAATTTTTGTTTGAAAAAACACTTACACAAAACACGAGTCCAAGAAGTAGAAACACCGATTTTTTCATAATAGGGATAACTGTATTATTTAATATTTGAGATAAGGTTTAGCGCAATTTGCCTTTGTAATTTGCAAGTCAAAAGGACAAAATAAATTGGATGCAAATTTCGCATATTATTACGTAATTACAAAGTCAAAATAGCTAATTTACAAAATCTTAACTGAAATCAACTTAAGAATAATTTCTTAACCAAATTTATTTTCAAACAACAATTAATCACATTAAGTTTTATTTTGCCATATAAATTTTTATTAAATCTGAATCACATTACATTTCGACATTTAAATTGTTTAAGAATTGATATTCTGTCTCTTGTAACTGTTATATGAATACAAAGAAGGAATTATTACTAACAATGCAATAATTACTATCAATCCATTAAAAAGCACTTGGTTATTCTTAACAAACAACGACCAAAGTATGGTGAAGAAGCCTCCAACCACCCAAACTCTACCACCAATAAGATGAGTATCCTTCCACACCTGTTCGTTTTCTAAGGTCCAAGGTGTACGAAAACCAATATAATAATTCGTCCTTATGGTTTGTGAGTAATTACCAATAACTGCAAACAATATTCCTATCAAAGCAACAAGTAATTGCGGATTATCCAAACTCCCCTCTACCGCAAAATAAATATTCACACAAGAGATCAGTGAAAAGAAAATTGACATAAGCAGTCTCAGTTGGTAATATTTTTTCCCCATTTGATCTATCTTCTTTTTTGTATCTAGCTTTGGGATAATCAAAAACAACACATATAGCCCAATTATCAATGCCGATAAAAAACAAACAAAATAGGGTTTGCTCATCCATCCATCAGCCACACCATCAACACCAAAATGCGTTGGCACATCGTATGGTAATGCATCCCATACTGATATCATAAAAATAAATGGAACCAACATAACTGTCCAAATTACAAATTCATTTACTATCTTCTTCATATTTTTATTTTTTTAATGATAAAATATATTGGATTAAATCATCTATAACTGTTGTATTTAGTGAATAATGAATATATTGTCCCTTCTTGATGGTAGTGACAATATCAGCCTGCTTCAGTTTATCAAGATGGTGGGATATACTCGGAGCTGTCATATTAAACTTGGCTGCAATGTCACCTGCAGTCATATCATGCTCACGTAGCATCTTTAATATCTCTCTACGAGTAGGATCATTTATTGCCTTAAATACATTATTCATAATCGTTATTATATTGTTTGTATAATTAGACAAACATCTAATTATATATTTACATACACAAATTTTTCATCACTTTTTTTCAAAGCAAACGAAAAAAAGCTGATTCCAATCGGAACCAGCTCCATATAATCTACTATAACGATGAAATTAATTTATTTACGATCTCCTATCAAACGAATAAGATAAAGGAATAAATTGATAAAATCAAGATACAACATCAATGCACCAATAAGTGCAAGCTTTTGACTTTGCTCAACATCATCCACATTCTGAAGCATATCCTTAATTTTCTGAGTATCATAAGCAGTGAGACCCACAAAAATCAAAACACCAACAGCAGATATGATTAATTGAAAAATTGAACTTTGTAGAAATACATTCACTAGAGTTGATATAATAATACCCAAAATGCCCATAAAAAGTATATTTCCCCAAGAACTCAAATCTTTTTTGGTGAAATAGCCATAAGCACTCATAATACCGAATGTGAAAGAAGTTACAACAAAAGTACTTGCTATCGAACTGGCTGTATATAACAAGAAAATTACAGAAAGAGTTATCCCTAAAAGAATTGAATAAATCGAAAACATAATGGTAGCTTTAGCAAGACTCATTGTATGGAGCCTTGATGTTAAATACCATACAATAGCAAACTGTGCAATAATCAAAATCCAAAATGAAATTTTACTTGAAAAGATGATGCTAATCAACAACTCCGAACTTGCTATTCTATAAGCAGTACCAGCAGTAATCAATAAGGCAGCAAACATCCATAAATACACTTTTTGAATCAGAGCTATTTGATTCTCTTTTAATTTTTCTAATGAAAATGAGTTCATATTAATTTGTATTTAAATTGATACTATCTTAACAACATTCTACAAGAAATGTTATACAAAAGTAACAATTTTAGATTCTTATATTTTACTTCTCAATTATTATTTAGATAATTTAGTGTTTAATCAAGTTGTTTTAAACTTAAATAATTATTTGGCCTTATAAATTGAAATCTCAATTTGTTTATTTTCGATGCAATCCACATTCTTTATGCTCTGGGTTTTCCCACCACCATCTACCAGCTCTAACATCCTCACCTGGTTGAACTGCTCGAGTACATGGTTGACAGCCAATACTTGGATATCCTTTATCATGTAGTTTATTATACGGAACCTTGTGAGATTTAATATAATCCCACACCTCTGCTTCAGTATGATTAATTAAAGGGTTCAGTTTTAATAATTGGTTTGTTTCATCCCACTCTATCACTTTCATATCCATACGAGTCACCGATTGCTCTCTCCTTAATCCACAAATCCAAACTTCCAGACCTTCAAACGCCCTTTTCAAAGGTTCCATTTTTCGTATGTTGCAGCAACGCTTTCTACTTTCAATACTTGAATAAAAAAGATTCACTCCTTCTTCCTTAACCATCTTTTGTATTTCTTCAAATTTTGGAAATAACACTTCCAACTGAATATTATACTTCATATTAGTTGTATCGATCAAACTATAAGTCTCTGGGAAAAGCCTACCTGTGTCAAGAGTAAAAATTCGAGTAGTTGGATCTATTTTCACTATTAAATCTGTGAGCATTTGATCCTCTATACTTAGACTTGATGACAATGCAATTTTCCCTTTGTATCGAGCCAAAAACGATTCCAGCAACTCGAAGGGAGGTACATTTTCAAACTGTTTATTTAATTGTTCGATCTCATTCTTATTCATTATATCAAAATTAATTGGTTTGAATTTGATTTGAATTTATACATTTATATTGAAAAAGTCTGATCTTCCAAATCATGTACTATCATTCCAGCTCCTACAGTTTCAAGAGTGCCTTCATCAATAATAATTAAACTACCTGTGGTTCGATTTTCTTGATAAGAATCAAACTTTAAGGGTTTCATCGTTTTGATAGTGACATGTGCAATATCGTTCATATTTACCGTTTTATCATCCAATATATTTTCTAAAGTATTTATATTTACTTTAAAATGAACGTCTTTGATTACTGCTCTAGTTTCGTCTGTAGTATGTCTTATAATATACTTTCCGCCAACATTCAAAGGTCGGTGATTCAACCAGCACACAAGTAGCGACACATTAGCACTGACAACAGGTTTTTGTTGTTCCGTTTTAACAATCATATCTCCCCTACTTATATCTATATTATCAGCTAGTCTTAAAGATACTGATTGAGGAGTATATGCTTCATCAATTGAATTTAGTCCTTCATCAATAGCAACAATTTTTGACGTCGTATTAGAAGGTAAAACTGTGATATCATCTCCTACTTTGAAACTTCCACCCGAAATTCTTCCAGCATAAGCACGATAGTCATGGAATTCAGTGCTATGTGGACGTATTACAAACTGTACAGGCAAACGTGCAGGTAATCTATTCTCATCAACGCGAACAGGTAATATTTCTAACAAATGTAGTAGAGTGTCACCATTATACCACGGTGTATTGGACGATCTATCAACTACATTATCTCCATCTCTTGCCGAAATTGGAATATAAATAACATTCTTGAGTTTTAAAGTTTCGGCAATTGTTCGATATTGATCTACAATGGCATTGAAAACCGATTCGTCGAAATCAACCAAATCCATTTTATTTACAGCAACTATTACGTTGGGTATTTGAAGCAAGGAGGCAATATATGAGTGACGCTTACTTTGTTCGATGATACCATTCCTAGCATCTATCAATATAATAGCAACATCTGCCGTTGAAGCTCCAGTAACCATATTTCGAGTATATTCAATATGTCCCGGAGTATCTGCAATAATAAATTTTCGCTTAGGTGTTGCAAAATATCGATATGCTACATCTATAGTGATACCTTGTTCACGTTCGGCACGTAATCCATCTGTGAGTAAAGCCAAATTGACTTCTTCACCACCAAGTTTTTTGCTTGCATCTTTTACAGCTTGAAGTTGATCCTCGAAAATGGACTTACTATCATATAGCAATCTACCTATTAATGTACTCTTGCCATCATCAACGCTTCCTGCTGTACTGAAGCGTAATAGTTCCATATTTAAATATCCTGTTGTATCTTTCATGTGTTATAAAATTTAACCCCTAACCCCTAAAGGGGAATTTAAGAGAAGATTCATTGTGAGTAATCATTAAAAATAGCCTTCTTTCTTTCTATCCTCCATTGCCGATTCCGAACGTTTGTCATCTGTCCTTCCACCTCGCTCTGTTATACGAGAACTTGCTATTTCACTAATGATATCTTCTAATGAATCAGCTGTAGAAAGTGACAATCCAGTACATGTTATATCGCCAATAGTTCGACAACGAACACGTTTCACAACCACATCTTCTGTAGGTCTTCGCGTGATAGCATCCAATGCGGCATACCATTGTCCATCTCGATAAAAGACCTCACGTTCGTGTGTGTAATAGAGAGAAGGAAGTGGAATGTTCTCTTGTAAAATATATTGCCATACATCCATCTCAGTCCAATTACTAATTGGGAATACTCTGAAATGTTCTCCCAAATGTTTTTTACCATTGAAGATATTCCAAAGTTCTGGACGTTGATTCTTTGGATCCCATTGTCCAAACTCATCTCGATGAGAAAAAAAACGTTCTTTAGCACGAGCCTTTTCTTCATCACGTCGAGCACCTCCTAGAGCTGCATCAAACTTAAATTTTTCTAGTGTATCCAACAAAGTCACTGTCTGCAGTTTGTTTCTGCTTGCATTGAATCCTTTTTCTTCAACTGCACGACCAGTATCTATCGATTCTTGTACACTACCAACAATCAATTCGGCTCCCAATTTCTTAACCAACTCATCTCTATACACAATTGTCTCTTCGAAATTATGACCTGTATCAATATGAACAAAAGGGAAAGGTATCGGAGCAGGATAAAAAGCTTTATAAGCCAGATAGGCCATTACAATTGAGTCCTTACCCCCTGAAAAAAGTAAAGCTGGCTTTTCGAACTGAGCCGCTACTTCGCGTAAGATGAAGATGGATTCTGATTCTAATTCTTTTAGATGTGTTAGTTTTTCATGCATATTCTCATTTTTTTTGTTTTGAGACTAAAGTATAATATCGTTCAAAAATTTGATTATATAATTATATTATAATGTCTTTCGTTTCTATAGTGTTATTTCCTTTATCAATTTACTATGATCAACCACATCTCCAATCACAATGATTATTGGAGTAGGATAAACAATTTCGCTTACACTTAATTGCTCTAATGTAGAATAATATTCTTGCTGATTAGGCAGTGATACATTGTGTATCAAAGCAACTGCAGTGTTCGGATTTCGTCCTTCTGCTATGGCCTTTGCAGCAATTTTATGAATTGTTGACCCAGCCATAAAACATATTAAAGTGTCAGTATTTGGTAATTCGAGATCAGTAGTATGACCCGTAATAAAAGCAATGGATGATGCTGTGCCTCTCAAAGTTAGTGGAATTTGTGCCAAAGCTCCAACAGCTATACCTGTCGACAGGCCAGGAATTATTTCCACCTCAATGCCATTTTCTTTCAAGAAACGAATCTCCTCACCGCCATGTGCAAACACCATAGGATCACCACCTTTTACCCTCGCCACTTTTTTTCCTCCCAATGCTGCGTCTACCATCATTTTATTTATAGCATCTTGCTCATGACTGTGACAATGCCTTCGCTTGCCCACATATACTTTTTCAGATTGATACCTATCTAAAAAAGACTGATCTATTAAGTCATCATAAAATATTAGATCTGCCTCAGATATCGCACGTTCTCCTCCTATTGTTAATAAATCTGGATTTCCTGGTCCAAATCCTACAAGAGTTACTTTCCCTTTTGAATGTCTATGTTTATCAGTTATGCTCATTTATTGTATCTAGTTATGATATTGCAAAGTAAATTGAAAAGTCTACAATTGACAATAGCTCGTTCATGGTAAATACATACCATATTATAGGTAGATATGTATAATGGCTTATCTATGTAAAAATTTCGACGTTTGGAAATGAACAACTTAAGACGAAAAACTTAAATTGAAATCTATTTTGTAATCATTTTGTAATACTATATAAATATTTTCTTAACATTATCGGAACATAGTTGTAATATAGCAAACCTACTTTTGCAACGAAAATGTCAAAAAATCATTTATTACCAATTTATAAATTTAAAAACTTACAAATGAAAACAAAAGCAATTATTGTAAAGTCAATCTTCGCATTGGCATGTATTTTATCTTTCGCTTCTTGTAAACCAGAAACAGAAATTGTGATTCAAAAAGACACAGACACTGTAATTATAAAAGAAGAAGAACCTAAACCAAAAGCTGTTACTCTTTTAGCTGATATTCCAGCTGGATCTACTCGTACACTTTCTGCCGACACAGTTTACACATTAGGTGCTCAAATTCAAGTTTCTGGTACAATTACAATTGCCCCAGGAACAATCATCAAAGGTGACAAAATATCAAAATCTGCTCTAATCATTCTTCCAGGTGGAAAAATCAATGCAGTAGGAACACCTAATAAACCTATTGTTTTCACCTCTGCTATGGGACCGGGTCTACGTAATCCAGGTGACTGGGGTGGTATCATCATCATCGGTAAAGCACCTATAAACCAAACTACAGCCGAAGTTGAAGGTCTTACTCGTAAAGTTTCTTACGGATTGGATCAAATTGCAGCTGCTGATCGTAAAGCAGATGACAACTCAGGATCTCTTCAATACGTTCGTATCGAATTTGCTGGTTTCCCACTTCAACCAGATAAAGAAATCAACGGTCTTACAATGTGTGCTGTTGGTTCAGGTACTACTATCGATCACGTACAAGTATCTTTTTGTGGTGATGACTCATTCGAGTGGTTTGGTGGAAATGTAAACTGTAAATATCTAATTGCTTTCCATGGATTGGATGATGAATTCGATACTGACTATGGATATTCAGGAAATGTACAATTTGCATTAGGATTACGCAACCCACGTATTGCAGACGTATCAACTTCTAACGGATTTGAATCAGACAATGATGCTTCTGGTAGCGATGCTGCTCCAAAAACGACTGCAGTATTCTCTAACGTAACTTTGATCGGACCTTGGAAAACAACTGCTGATAAAAACGTTAATACACAATTTGGTACTGGTATGCACATTCGTCGCAACAGTTCAATGTCAGTATTCAACTCTGTAGTTGCTGGATGGAATATCGGTCTTGTAATAGACGGAACTAAATCAAATGCTAACGCTACTGCTGGAGATTTAGCAATTCAAAACTCTTGTTTGATTGGTTCAAAATTAGCTGCTGCTACTGCATCAAATACTGGTTCAGGTGCAATCTCTAAAACAAAAGCTGATACTGTGGTATTGGACTTCTTTACTAAAGGAACTGGAAACAATGTAATCAAAACAACTCTTACTCCAAAAAATTCAGCTAACTCGAAAGATAGTGCAAGTATAGATCTATGCTTCTACGATGCTACTAAAGCAGGATCAGCAGCTGTTCCAGCTAGTAACCTTCCTGGAGCTAACTCACCAATTTTAACAGGTGCTAGCTTTACACATGCTAAACTTCAAAATGCTTTCTTCGACAAAACTCCTACATTTAGAGGAGCATTTGGAACTTCAGACTGGGCTAAAGAGTCTTGGACTAACTGGGATCCACAAAACACTGTTTACTAAGCATCCATCAAGTAAAGTGAAAAGTTGATATAATAATTAATTGACAGAATTCTTTTAAGAATAAGCAATCATATTTTATCAACAAAATATACTGATAATAAAATGGAGAGAAAGTCTAATCTTTCTCTCCATTTTCACTTCTAAAAGCTTGGAAAAACAAGATAAATGAATTATCTTTATTACAAATAACATTAATGTATTAATCACCTAAAAATTACGGCCATGAAAAAAACAATATTAACAATAGCACTCGCTTTCTTCCTAGCGATGGTATTTGGCCAAAATTCAACCAGTATCATTGAAAGCGATGGTCTGTTTTTCACAGACAAATCACAAACAGTTCTCTACACAGGAGAATACAAGGAGTTCTTTGACAACGGAGAACTAAAACTAGAAATGAACATCCTCAATGGCAAGCCTGAAGGTGCTTACATCATTTACTTTAACAATGGTAAACCTAATGAAATTCGTTCCTACAAAAATGGAGAATTTCATGGAATCTGGAGAACTTATAACGAATCAGGAGTACTTATTGCTGAAGCAAATTACAAACACAACAAAAAAGACGGAGTATGGCATGTTTGGGACGATGCAGGCATTATGCGATACGAAATGCATTATACCAACAATACCAAAGCGGGTGTATGGTATATGTGGGATGAAAAAGGGAAACTAATTTCTGAAAAAAAGCACAGTTAATTTTGTAACAGTTTTGTAATATATATTTATCTTTTTTGAAATATATTTGAAACATGTTTGTATTTAATTTGCAATTATTATTCATCAATAATTAGCAATATGAAAACTTTAATTGTAAGCTTAGTTTCATTATTTATTTTCTCGTCTGTAATTTTATCTGAAAACAACGCAGTACAACCTAATACAACTATCAATTCTGACAACTCATTTGTATTAAACGGTACTGTTATTGACAAAAACACAAAAGAATCTTTGGCTGGTGTTGTAGTTATTGCTAATGGCAAAAAAGTCTACACTGATTTAGATGGACATTTTTCGATTACTAATATTTGTAATGGAAATTGCAAAGTAAATGTAAAGTTGATTTCTTATCAAGATCAAGTAATTGATGTAGATATGTCAAAAAATCAAGATTTACAAATCAGCCTGCAAGCTAGATAATAGATAGCATAAAATTATAATAAATGGAGTTTGCTTTAAATATAGCAAACTCCATTTTTTTATTACAACAGAATTATGGATTAAAATATTGATCTATTAAAAACACTCCTTAGAAATAATTAAAAATCTGATATTAATAGACAATGAGCTTTATATACTAACTAAGAAATCGAAGTTCATATCCATCCACAGCCACATTCCACACTTACATACAACCAATTAATTAAATGGAAGCTTATAAAAACGAATTAATGCTTCCATAAGGGAAAACCACGAGAAAACATATCAATGCGCAGATAAAAAAGCCTTGTGAGAATTAATTAGTTAGCAATTTAGCATTTTATAAGGTGTATTAGAACAAGCACAAAAGGTCACAAAAAACATAATATCACGAACGCATTACACACATTGAGATATATAGTTATTACATTGTAAGTACATATAGTTTGCCTTCTAGCAAAATACTTGTGTGAAAGAATTATAAATCGCAGATTTATATCTAAATGTTCCAAAATTGAAGTTTATAAAAATAAACTGGAATATGTGTTATGCATTGAAAACTATTGTGTTTACAAAGAATACCCACCCAAAATGGAACAGATTCAAAAATCTAGAAATAAGTAAAAAGCAAAAAAAACACTCTATAACAACAAACAACGAAAGTTTAAAAAAATGAGTTTAAAAATATAGAAATTACAACAATGTAGTCGTTTTGTAATATGAATTTAGTTTAAATGTAATGTTAAATAACTTATTTTGTTACAAATTATATCATTAAAATACATTTAGATTAACTTACCTAAGAAATCAAATTCATTACAAAATGGGCCATAAGCATATTATATTAGTAATGCAAGATATTGATTTATCTGGAAAAATTAACGCAGTACTACTTGAAGAGGAATTTCAGGTAGATATTGTAAAAGAAGCCAATCAAGTACAAATATTAAATCTAAAAAACTATGATTTAATGATAATTGATGCATTTATAGGCGATTCATCTGGTTTTAAAATTGCAAAATCAATCAAAGAAAACTCTGAATATTCAAAACTTCCAATAGTCTTTGTAACATCAAAAAGCACTGAAAATGAAAGATTAACTGGATTTGCAGTAGGGGCTGAGGATTATATAGTTTATCCATTTTCATTTAAGGAACTTACAGCTCGTATTAAAGCAGTTTTAAAGAGATTTTCGAACAAAAATGAAATATCAAATCAAATCATTAAATACAATGAATTAGAATTGAATCTTTTAAAATTTAAAGTCGCGCTAGACAATCATGAAGTAAGTTTAACAAAAAGAGAGTTCGAACTACTCAAACTTTTTCTATCTAACATAAACAAGGTCTTTTCACGAGAAGAGATATTGGATATGATATGGTATGATGATGAACTTATTCAAAAACGTACCATAGACGTGAACATTAATAGGCTAAGGAACAAAATAGGACGCTATGGATCGAAAATAACAACCATCGCTGGCTATGGATATTGTTTTGAACAATAAAAGCTAGAGAAATACACAAATAGCGTGGGAAATCTAGATGTATTTCCCACGCTATTTGTGTATTTTATAAGACTACCTGATATTATAGCTTAATTACAAGTCCTAAAGAGAAGGTTCGGCCTAAATTGAATCTTCTATTAATTAAAGTTGAAGTTTGTTTAGAGCCATCAGTAGTGGTATATTCAAAAGTTTGTTGAGTTACAAAATCCTGAGACAATATATCCTTTATTCCAAACTTCAATTCAGTATATTTCCCAAACTTTTTACTAAAATTGAAATCGATCACATTACGCGGCATTTCAAAAATATCAGGATCCTGAACCTCACCTTGATTCAATCTCGCAGCAACAAGTATACGTCTACCCATTACATTGTACATAATTGAAGAAGAAATACCAGCTTTATCATTTTGGTAAAACAAAGAAGTATTAATCACATAAGGCGATTGCCCTTGTAGAGGTCTAGCTCTTTCAGACTTTGAATCACCAAAATCTACCAAACTAAATATATAAGACGCATTTAAACCAAAACTGAAATTTTTAAGCCCTAGCAATGTTTCTAGTGATCTTTTGGTTTCTAACTCTAAACCATAATTTGTAGCTTTTTTTGCATTTTGAAACGAAAAACTATTACCAGAACCAACACTTACCATTTCAATCGGATTAACAAAACCTTTATAGAAAGCTGCTATAGAAAAAGTTTCTGTAGGACTAGGATAATTTTCAAATCGGATATCAATATTCTGAATTTTTGCATCAATCAACTTCGGATTACCTCTTACAGAATACCTTTCATTGAAGTCGTAATAACTAAATGTTGAAATTTCGCGAAATTCAGGTCTATTTACTGTACTTGCATACGCAATTCGTATTAAACTATTTTTATTTATATTATAATTTGCGTTCAGAGATGGGAAGAAATTAAGAGAAGTAGTATCCATTTTAATTTTATTTGTTTCATCAAAATAACCATTCAATTTCAAAGTATAATTCTCGACACGTACTCCTGCATAAACATTAAAGTCTCCATAAGGTAAGTTCAAAGCTAAATAACCTGCATACAGGCGACTAAGTGCACCATAACTATTTGTCTTACTGGTCTGTTCAGACATGTTTAATACCTTATCTAGTCCCATATATGGTTGAGTAAATAAGCTTTCAAAAGGCACATTTGACACAATCGAATCGAAGGATAAATAATTATTGTTTTTCACGTAAGTCAAACTTCTTTCAGAAAATTCACGACTTTTATCTTCGACATAACATCCACTTTTAATTGTAGACTTTATTCTAGAGATCTTCAATGCTTGTTCATAGTTCACTGCAAGAGTATAAACATTTTCATGATTTTTCAAATACAATCTACCCAACTCATTAATACTTGCAGTACTAGGAATTTGATAAATCCAATTATTATCTGCATCCAATCTATAATTCATATTTTGACGATCAGGTTCCAAACGATTTGCGTAAGCATAACCCAAGTTCCAATCAAGCTTTGCTTCCTTCTCTTCAGACAATTTATGAAAACCATTAATTTGACCAGAGTAGGTAGTCCTACTTGAATACTGGTTATTAATAAATCGGAAATTACTATTTCTGTTGTTATTGAAACCTTCGGTAGTTGTAGATCTGTCCGTAGCAATTTGATTGAAAGTATTTTTAAATTCAATCTTATTACCATTTGACATTAAATAAGCCCAATTATGCATAGCTCCTATTCGTACTTCATTAGAATACAAATTTGCTTTATAATCAAAGTTATAATTTGGTTCGCCAATGTTTCCAACACCTTCATATGACTTATTAATCATACTATTGCGAGTATTGTAAGAATTATTATAGAAAATAGATGTAATTGTCCCCAATTTCGACTCATTTGCTAAACGCCATTTATTGCCAAAAGTTAAAGTAAACTTTTGGTTGGGTAATGCAATATGCTTTTCAGGGAACCATTTGTTGGACAACAGTAGAGCATTAGCATCTCTAGTTTTAATTTGAGCTAAAGTATTTTCATCCAATCTACTAGTTGAAAAATTTGCTGGTAAACTACGAGAACCTGCACCAAAACCAATATAATCTAAAGGGTCATTACTTGGCAATCTATAAGTGGGACGAAAAGTAGTTTGATCATTATATGCTGTACCATATTCTACATTTAGGAATTTTTCCTCAGGAATATTTTTTGTAAATATCTTAATAAAACCTCCAGTTGCTTCACCTGACAACTCAGGAGCTCCTGTTTTAAAAACCATCAGATTATCAATCATATTACTCGGGATGGCATCAAATGAGAAAGCCTTTACGTCTGTTTCACTACTTGGAGTTGCAGCGTTATTTAGCCACACATTATTATAACGTTGATTTAAACCACGAACTACGATGAAACGATTATCTTGAATCGTTACCCCTGGAACACGCTTTACTACTTCAGAAGCATCTCTATCCAAAGTTTTTCCTATTTGCTGAGATGAAATACCATTAACAACCTGTATGGATGTTCGAACAGACTTTAACATTGACAATTCAGTATCTGTCTTCTTCTGACCTATCACAGTAACACCACCCAATGCAAGACTTGCTTCTTCAAGTTTAATTTCAACCACAGTAGGCTCATCCTTTTTTACTACTACTTCAAGTTTAAGAGGTTTATAAGAAACATAACTTACACTTAAGACATATTTACCAGGAGCGATTGATAAAAATTCGAAATTCCCATCTACATCTACAATAGTACCTTTTTTTGTTCCTTCAATAGAAACAGTTGCTCCAGTCAAAGGATCATTATTGTTGGCATCACGCACCTGACCTTTAATATTTTGCTGTGCATAAAAAGCTTGGGTAAATACTAATAAGAAAAAAGTGAAAGTTAATTTAAGCAGATTGGATTTCATTTCGTATATATTTATGTAAGACTTATAAAAAAAAGAACTAACAGGCTGCCTATCAGACGCTTAGACGTAAAACCCGTTTAAATACGCTACAAAATTAAAAATTTGCTATTTCTAAAAAGATACAAGGATGTTACAAATGTATTACAAAATACAGGGAGGCCAAGAAAACAAAGCTATGTTAAAATCAATAATTTTTTAAAATCGAGTCTGACTTAAAAAAAACAACTGCTTAAGATAAGATAGAAAAAAATTATAGTGAAACACTACATTGTAGAATTGAAAACAAAACTAAATCAACAGAATACAATCATACAAAAAAATCCTATATTTGGATGACACCATCTGTTATTAGTTTAGAAATCTGATTGCGAATGTCAACTGATTTATATACATCTTGTGCATTCGAAGCAACAGAGATGGTAATATTATCAGATTTATGAATAGCAGGAGACACAAAATCGCAGAGTAAAGGTGCATCACACACACTTGTTAATATCCCTTTTGCTTCTGCATCGGATTTAATTTTTTCGTTCAATTCATGGTCGCCTGTACATACATAAACCAAGAAAAAGCCATCAAGATCAGAAGAATGATAGGTTTTTTCGACAAAGGTGAAAGGAAGTTGTTTAATTTCCTCAGTAAATTCGGGTGCGACAACAGTCACATTTTGTGCAAATCTTGCAATAATTTGACCTTTATGAGTAGCCACTTTCCCACCACCAATAAGAAGAATTTTCTTATTGGTGATATTAATGGAAATAGGTAGAAATAATAAATCTTCTCGTCTCATATAGAGTTGTAGAATGTGAGATAAAATCGTTCGAATAAGTTCACAAAATCAAATACCTTCAGTAGCATTGAGATTAAAATAATTACTACGCAAAACAAATTCACCAAAATGTTCGTCTTGTAATCTATTTAAAGAATAATCTTTTAATATAGGTTTCAATTCAGCCAGTATTTGTTCTTCATTGAGTGATTCTTTGTACAATTTATTGAGGCGATCTCCAGTAAAACTAGCACCTAAATACAAATTATAAACCCCTGGTGCCTTTCCAATTAAACCAATCTCTGCCAATGGAGCTCTACCACAGCCGTTTGGACAACCTGTCATTCGAATGGTTATAGGTGTTTGAAGTAGATTGAATTCTTTCAACAGAATTTCAATTTTATCAACCAAAGTGGGCAGATAACGCTCTGCTTCAGCAAAAGACAAACCACATAGAGGCAAAGCTGCACATGCAATGGAGTTCTGTCTAAGTTGGGAAATTGAATTACCATCAATAATATTGTATTGATTTAGAATTGATTCAATTTTTTTCTTCGAAACATCAGAAACTTGTGCAATAACTAGATTTTGGTTTCCTGTCAAAATAAATGTACCTTGATGAATCTTAGCAATTTCTTTTACCGCAGTTTTTGCTAGATATCCTTTCTTGTCTGTCAATTTTCCACCTTCAACAAATAAGCCATAATGCCATAAACCATCATCACTTTTAATCCATCCATATTTATCTCCGAGTGTATCAAATGAAAAAGGCTTAGCAGCTTCTAATTCAATACCTTTAATTTTTTTCAGCTCTTGTTTAAAAAAATCGAGTCCAAGTCTATCAATAGTATATTTTAATCTTGCATTTTTTCGCTCAGATCTATTACCATTGTCACGTTGGAAAATTATTACAGCTTCGGCAACATCCACAATTTTAGATTTAGGAAAATACCCCACTACGTCAGCTACACGAGGGAAAGTGGCTTTATTACCAAAAGTAAATGCCATTCCACCACCAACGGTAAGATTATAGCCTATCAAATTACCATTTTCAACAATGGCTATAAAACCTAAATCATTTGAAAGAACATCAGTATCATTTCGAGGTGGCACAGCAAATGCTGTTTTGAATTTTCTAGGCAAATAATACTTACCATATATAGGCTCCTCTTCCTTTTCTCCACCTTCAATAAGTTTTCCATCAAGCCATATCTCATGGTAGGCATTAGTCTGTGGTGTAAAGCGAGCTGAAACACGCTTTGCATCCTCTACAACTTCAGCATGAACAGGTGATTCATAAGGATTGGCTGAGCTCATTACATTTCTATTCACATCACCACAAGCAGCTATAGTATCCAATAATGTGTCATTGATTTTACGAATAGTAGTTTTAAGATTTCTCTTCAACACACCATGAAGTTGGAAAGCCTGACGAGTTGTAAGCTTAATTTCACTATCAGCATAATTATCTGCTAGTTGATCCATATCCAACCATTGTTGAGGTGTACACACTCCACCTGGAACTCTCACACGAATTAGAAAGCTATAGAGAGGTTCAAGCTTTGAACGTTTTCTTTCATCTTCAAGATCTCTATCATATTGTTGATAGGTGCCATGAAATTTTATCAAAAACTGGTCTTCCTCTCGTAATGCACCGGTCAATGAATCATTTAGACTTTCAACAATGGTTCCACGTAAGTAGTTGCTATTTTCCTTAGCTGTTTCGTTAGCAGAAGGCTGGAGTTTTACTTTATCATCCATATTTTTATAGTATATTTTATATTCACATTAAATAAAATTCTGCTTTAATACACATCCAGTTGAAGTCTTTTTTCTTGTTGAAGGTTATCAACGTATTTTGTAGCCTCCTCATCAGATATTGAAGCTTGATTTTTCACGATTTCAACAAGAGCTTTCTCAACATCAGCTGCCATAAACTTCATATCCCCACAGATATAAAAGTGTGCACCCTCTTCCAACCATTGATAAACTTCAGATGCATTTTCCAAAAGCCTATGTTGAACGTACTTTTTATCATCACCGTCACGTGAAAATGCGACATCCATTCGTGTAAGTGCACCAGATTTCAAAAATTCTTGCCATTCGGTCTGATATAGGAACTCTGTCTCGAAATGTCTATTGCCGAAGAATAGCCATGATTTACCTGAATCGCCTAGTTCTTCGCGATGTTGAACAAATGCGCGATAAGGTGCAATTCCTGTTCCAGCACCGACCATAATTATAGGTGTTTTATTATCCTCTGGAAGTCTGAAACCAGGATTTGACTCAATAAAGATAGGCACTTCTTCATTTTCAACTTCAATATCAGATAAGAACGATGAACACGTTCCTTTTTTAGTTCTTCCTGCATTTTGATATTCAACAACACCTACTGTAAGATGCACCTCACCTGGACATGAAAGAGGACTAGATGAAATAGAATAATAGCGTGGTTGAAGAGGTTTTAGAAATTTAATTAGATCCTCAGCATACACCTTAGTTGGGAAATCAGAGAGCAGATCCACGACATCTCTTCCATGTAAATACTTTTGAAGTTGCTCTTGATTATCAATGAGGCTTTTCAATTTAGGACTTGGGCAGTATATGAAGTATTTCCCAACCACATCTTTAGTTATTTTTGACAATTCATATTCGCTATACAATGCTTCACGTAAGGTAAGTCTTTTACCGTTGGCATCTATTAAAGTATCACCACTAAGAGAGGTAGTTTCAAGTACTTCATTAATTAGAGCTACAGAATTAACTGGAATTATTCCAGCTGAGTCACCAGGCTGATAATCAAACGCTTTATCAGTTGCAAGTTCAATATGAATAGTTTTTCTGTCCGACCCTCTTCCGTGCAAGTTTACTTTTTCAAGAACTGCTGCTTTAAACGGATTCTTTTTTGTATATCTTACCGTTTCCACCGAACTGTTTCCGGATTTTTGACTAGATATCATCGTGTATTTTGGTGCAGGTTTTGACTCTTCAATGGCAGGACCACTGAAAGCCAAAAGAGTATCAGCAATCCATTTATCTGCTTGTTCTTCAAAGTCAACATCACATTCAGCACGCTGCACTAGACGTTTTCCTCCCAACTTTTCCAACTGAACATCGAAATCAATACCTGCTTTACAAAAATGATAGTATGTAGAGTCACCAAGAGCCAAAACAGCATAGGTTGTATTTTCGAGTTTTGGAGCTCGCTTGCCATGAATAAATTCATGTAATTCTCTAGCAGCAAAAGGAGGAACTCCATCACCATGAGTAGATACAATTACAACCAGATTTTTTTCGTTTTGTAAATCCTTTGCTTTGTATGTTGCTGCATTTTGCAGATTAACTTTAAAGCCTTTATCTATAGCTGATTGCTCCATTCTCTTTGCTAACATTTCACCATTACCAGTACGAGAGCCATAGATAATTGTAAGAATCTTTTCACTGACTGAATCCGATGCATTGACTTGCAAATCAGTAGTATTGTTAGATGGCTCAGATGACTGAACAATGTTCTGTTCATTCAATGATTGAGAAACCTGAGCATAAATGCCTGCTAAGTATCCTGAAGACCATATAATTTGATCTCTGTTCAGGCCTGCGACAAAACTTGAAAGCTGTTGAAATTGTTGCTCGGAAAGTGGCGATCCTTGGAATGTACTCATAATACGTGATATTTATTGCATTTTAACGATGTAAAAATAAATAATTGCATTCTCTTAACACATAAACTAGGAAATAGTTGTATCTGGGAATGTCAAAAAGCGTCATATTTAAACGCTCAGGGTTCAATTTGTAGCAAGTAGCATTTTCCAGGTTTTTGGAATTAGTGCATTTCATAATTTTAAATGGACTACTACCGATTTGAAAACAACCCTATAACAGATGTAACAAGTAGGTCAAAAATAAATAATTCTTCACCCTTAATAAATTGCTAAATATTAGAATAGAAAGGAAATTTAAAATTAAAACCAACCTTCATATTCAGCAGAATATTTACTTGTAAAGCGAATTAAAATAAACAAAACAAAGATAATGGTAAACTTAATTCAAAAACATACCTCACGAGAGGTAAATTTGTACCATAATTAGGGTATTACTTAGATAGAATCGTCAAACAAAAAAGGTTGGAGAAATCTTTTGAATTCTCCAACCCAAATATTGATACGTTCAATACTCTATTCTTTATTCAAAAACTTCAACTTTCAATATTTTATCCCCTTGACGAATACTGTCTACAACCTCTACACCTTCTATCACTTTTCCAAAGCAAGTGTGTTTACGATCCAGATGTGATGTATTGGCTCTGCTATGACAAATAAAAAATTGAGAACCACCAGTATTAGGTCCCGCGTGAGCCATTGAAAGAACTCCTCTATCATGATATTGGTTGCCACCTGTTAATTCGCATGGAATTTTGTAGCCCGGTCCACCTGCACCTGTACCATTAGGACAACCTCCTTGAATCACAAAGTCAGGAATCACACGATGAAAAGTCAATCCATCATAGAAACCACTTTTAGCAAGTTTTATAAAATTATCTACTGTGTTAGGAGCATCATTTACATAGAACTCCACTTTCATTTCTCCTTTTTCGGTAATGATTTTTGCTGTTTTCATTTCTTAAAATTTTGAATATTTTATGCTTTTTCTGTAGTGCAAAGTTCGTAATGTTTTTTCGCTTTTCCAAATATGCACAATAATTATTGAATTGTTTGATTTTGTGGTTCTTGTTGAGGGAGTAGAACAAGGCGATTCCAATGACAAATTGGAATCACAAATGGCACAACAATTTAGTATCATCTAAGACTTTTCAATTTTGGTTGATTCCAATTTTGATTATCATCAATAATATGAATTAATTGGGTTAGAATGAATACGCTTATCATTTTTGTGATTTAGGATAATTGATTAGCTGACTTTTTCTAAAAACTTCCAGCCTTGTTCCCAATCTCCAAGACCGGATTGATCATTGATGTGTCCAGCTTGTCCGATATTCACAAATTCGCTTCCCCAGCTTTGAGCAAAGTACAGCGACCGTTCTATGCTTGCCCAAGGGTCGTTACTACTTGCCACTACAATGGATTTGAAGCCTAAATGCTCGGTTGGATATTTATCCAGATGTGCAAATTCCAAGAGTCCATCTTTACTTTCCAAATCGGCTGGAGCAACCAACATAGCACCTTTGATTTGTTTTTTGTATTTGTTGGCCCATTTGGCTATTGTGGGGCACCCCATGCTATGTCCAACAAGAACCACAGTAGAGGGGTCGTATTCCGAGATGGTCTTTTCAATATTATCTGCCCATTCTTCCAGATTGGGATGATCCCAATCACGTTGGTTTATTCGTTTAAAATTTTCACCAGTACGTTCAAAAATAGTTTGCCAATGATGTTCACCAGAACCGTACAAACCTGGCACTATGAAATAATGTGTCATAACTCAAGGATTGAAAGTGAGTAACTGTTAGTAATTACATTGCAAATTTCGGCAATTTAACACCCCGTTACAATCCTCTATTAAAGGTATTTTGCATCACTGCTTTATGGTATAAAAAAAACCTTATAGTCTACTGACTATAAGGTTGATTAGTGACCGCGATAGGATTCAAACCTATAACCCCCACATCCGTAGTGTGGTACTCTATTCAGTTGAGCTACGCAGCCTTCATATTTTGCGAGTGCAAAGATAAATCTATTTTTCGAAACATCAAAGACAATTCGTAAAATTTTATCTAGTTTCGCAAATATGATATTGACACTTAGAAAAGCATATTATTTTACTAATAAAAAATCCAATTGTTTTTTATCAAGATTGGCACGATGAACTTTAACTGTGAGTTCATCACCCAATTGATATTTTTTTTGGAATCTTCTACCTACCAAGCAATAATTCTGATCGTCGAATGTGTAATAGTCATCATCTAATTCACGAATATGTATCATTCCTTCACATTTATTTTCGATGAGTTCCACATAAATACCCCATTCTGTAACTCCCGACACAACACCATCGAAGACTTGTCCAATTCGATCTGACATAAACTCAACTTGTTTGTATTTAATTGATGCCCTTTCGGCATTGGCAGCAAGTTGCTCCATATCAGAACTATGTTTACAATAATCCTCCCATTCATTAGCACTAACAGATTTACCTCCTTTTGAATAGCTATCTAGCAAACGATGAACCATCATATCAGGATATCTACGGATAGGTGAGGTAAAATGGGTATAATAGTCGAAGGCCAATCCATAGTGTCCCATATTTGAAGTAGAATATACTGCTTTAGCCATCGAACGAATAGCAAGGGTCTCAATAAGGTTTTGTTCTTTTTTCCCTTGAGCTTCGTCTAGCAGACTATTAATAGAAGCCGAAACAGCAGAAGCTTTTCCATTAATCTTAAGATTGTATCCAAACCGCTTGATGAATGCAGAGAAAGTGGCTAATTTATCAGGATTGGGAACGTCGTGAATTCGATATACGAATGTTTTGGCATCGCTACCTCGTTTAGGCTTTCCAATATGTGTGGCCACTGTTTTATTGGCCAACAACATAAATTCCTCTATAAGCTTATTGGAATCTTTAGCCTCTTTAAAAAACACACTAATTGGTTTTCCTACCTCATCTATCTCGAACCTTACTTCAACTCTATCAAAAGCTATAGCTCCACCTTCGAAACGTTTTTTTCTTAACAGTTTTGCTAGCTTATCTAAAGTTAAAATTTCGTCACTAAAATCACCTTCTCCTGTTTCAATTATTTGTTGAGCATCTTCGTATGTAAAACGTCTATCGCTACATATTACAGTTTTAGCAATTTCGTAATTTAAAATCTCTGCTTTTTCATTCAACTGAAATATAACAGAATAGGTAAGTTTATCCTCATTGGGTCGTAACGAGCAGATACCGTTTGAAAGATGCTCAGGAAGCATCGGTATTGTACGATCTACTAAATAAACAGATGTAGCTCTCTCTCTACCCTCATCTTCAATAATACTATTCGGACGAACATAATGGGTCACATCTGCTATATGAACACCCACCTCCCACAATCCAGTTTCTAGTTTACGTAAAGAAAGTGCATCATCAAAATCTTTTGCATCTCGAGGATCAATAGTAAAGGTGGTAACCTTTCTCATATCGATTCTTTTGGCAACTTCTTCTGGAGTTATTCCTGCTTCAATCTTATTTGCCTCACGTTCAACCGCTTCAGGATACTTATAAGGCAATCCAAACTCAGCTAATATAGCGTGCATTTCTGCTGTATTATCACCCTTATTACCTAAAACGTCGATAACCTCACCTGTAGGATTTTTATCATTTACATCCCAGCTAATGATTTTCACTACTGCTTTTTGACCAGATTGTCCATTCTTCAATTTTTCTTTTGGAATAAAAATATCATGAGTCATTATCCTATTATCTATAAGGAGGAACGCAAAATTATCAGACACATCTAAAATTCCGACAAAAGTATCTTGAGCACGCTTAATAATTTCAACAACCTCACCTTCAGGCTGTTGCCCTTTGCGTTTAGCATATAGAAAAACTTTGACTTTATCTTTAAGCAAAGCATGATTGGTTTTTCTCTCGGGTATATACACATGTTCACCACCATCATCAGGGATTAAATAAGTTTTCACACCTTGACGATCTATCACACCTGTAATATAACCTGTTCGAGAATTGACTTTGAAAACACCTCTAGATACCTCTTGTAGAAAATCCTCTTCCAACAATTCATACAAAACATCATTTACAAATATTCGTTGTGATTCAGAATGTATATCCAAAATAGATGACAATTGTTTATAGTTAAAAGTCTTTTCTTGATTTTCATTGAATACCGCAACGATATTACGAACAAGTTCAGACTTTCTCAACCTTGTACTTTGGGAACTTTTCTTTCTCTTTTTTGACATATTCAATTTGGATTATATGCTTTAATAGCAACAGGGTGAAACATAATTTATAAAAATGATCGAAACTTCCATCACAATCAACATATGCAAATATACAATAAAGCTTGAGAAATCATCAGTAACTACATTATTTTTACCCATAATTAAGTTACTCCTTATAGAGCAAGCAATTATTGAAATGAATTATGTATATTCGCATTAATTGGAATCAGTTTATCAACTATTAATCAGTCATGAAAACCAAAATTGCATTCATCATTAATCCTATCTCTGGTACAAATAAGAAAACAGATCTACCAAACTTGATTGAGAGCATTCTAGACCAAGATAAATTCAAAATTGAAATAGCATACACTTCAAAAAGAGGACATGCTAGCAAACTAGCGCAAGAATATGTTGACAGAGAATTTGACTATGTTATAGCTGTAGGAGGAGATGGGACAGTAAACGAGGTAGCTCGATCGCTTATCCACTCAGACACAGCACTCGGAATTATTCCCACTGGTTCGGGAAATGGACTTGCCAGACACCTATCAATCCCGATGAATGTAAGAAAAGCTATTGAAATGTTGAATTTTTCGGAAACTATCTTAATGGATTATGGGCTCGTAAACAATCATCCTTTCTTTTGCACATGCGGTACTGGTTTTGATGCCTATGTAAGCACAGAATTTGCCAAAGGGAAAAGCAGAGGAGTAATGAGTTATCTCGAAAAAGTTATCACTGGATATTTCACATACAAATCAGAAGAATATCACTTGGTTAGTCAAGATATTGACCTTGAAGGGAAGGCATTTGTCATCACCTTTGCAAATGCATCTCAGTGGGGAAACAATGCCTATATTGCACCTCAAGCAAGTGTTCAGGACGGATTAATTGATATCTCAATTATGAGTAATTTTCCCATCATTGCTATTCCATCAATTGCAATACAGTTATTTACAAAAAGGCTGGACAAGGATTGGTTTGTAAGTACAGTTAGAGCGAAAGAAGTTACACTTACTCGAAAGTCATCTGGACCCTTTCATTTTGATGGCGAGCCTTATAAAGAGGGCAAAGAAATAAATATAAAAATGGTAGAAAACGGGCTGAAAGTACTAGTAAAGAAAAGATTCTAAATAATACTTAAGGCAGAAATCAAACCTCAATAGTTGGACATAATGATGTTGCATGCAACGACTGATAAAATATTTTAAACACAATGCCACTTAGTTTGGTAATGCCGTTGCATATTACAAATTGTTTTAATGAGATAAAAACGAGTTCCGACGATCTTATTTACACAGTACATCCGAGACGAAGGCTTGCTTTTAACTCCGTTGTAGATTGGAGCCATACGCCTAAAAAATAGACATTAAACGCTACGCGAGGTTGGAATATCTTGGGTCAGCGTAGTGCATGAGTGGGTGGCATTGGGCATTCTAAGACATAAGCAAGTATAAGGTACGAGGGTTTCGTTTATTTTTACTCCTTAGCCATAAAGGAGAATATTGAGCTTATTGGGAAGTGAAATTATTTGATCGCAATTTTTAGATAAATCATGTCTAGTTTGAGAATTCTCATTATACCGGAGAAAAAGAACTTTTGAATATCGGTATAATTTGATTGCTTTTACAAGACAACCACAGATTACAAGTTTTCGGGAGCAATTGATTTTTCCATCAAGGAATCGGTCCTTCGTATTCTCAAGACCTATAATGTTATGTTGTAGAAAAATCGTTAAATATTCGCAGAGATTATTTGTCTAATTAAAAAACTAATAGTATTTTTGCAGTCCAAATTTAGCGTAATCTCTGACAGAATATAGAGTGGTCTGTGAATATTGCGCATAATACTCATTATTAATCCTTTTCTCAAATGGACTTTATTAAAATTGCAGAACAAGCATTTCTTGTTGACAAAGTACATCCTGAATTCAAAGCTGGAGATACTGTAACAGTAGCCTACCGTATTATTGAAGGCACAAAAGAGCGTATACAGGAATTCCGTGGAGATGTTATCAAAGTTGTAGGTCATGGAACTAAAAAAAGATTTACAGTAAGAAAGATCTCAAGCAATATTGGTGTTGAGCGTATTTTCCCATTAGAATCACCATTTATTGAAAGCATTACCGTAAACAAATATGGCAAGGTACGTCGTTCTAAGCTTTATTATTTACGTGCACTAACTGGCAAAAAAGCAAGAATCAAAGAAAGAAGAGTTTAATTCAACTTTCAGAAAAAGCCGACAGGAGAAATTCAATTATGAGTTTCTCCTGTCGGCATTTTTATACATTGACAAAACTTAATAATATACAAGGAATACAAACACAATGAAACATGTACTAATGGTTTCACAATAATTGAGTATATTTGCGAAAAAAAAGTATATATTAATTTTATAATGAATTTAATAACTGATATCGGGAAATACTTCTTATTGATGCGTAGAGTATTTGTTAGACCGGATCGAGCAAGAATGTTTTTTCGACAATTCCCTAGAGAGCTTGAAAAATTAGGCTTAGCATCACTTCCTATTGTAATAATTATCTCTGTGTTTATAGGGGCAATTATGACAATGCAAACACAGTTAAACACATCCAATCCTTGGTTACCCGATTATATTACGGGTCTTGTAACAAGAGATACACTTCTACTTGAATTTTCATCAACTATTATGTGTCTTATTTTGGCTGGGAAAGTTGGCTCCAATGTAGCATCTGAGATAGGCACAATGAGAATTACTGAGCAAATTGATGCGATGGAAATTATGGGTATCAATTCTGCTAATTATTTGATCCTGCCCAAAGTTACAGCATTCATGGTAATGATGCCGTTTCTGGTTATAATCAGCATTGCAGTAGGGTTAGTTGGAGGATATCTAGTTGGCGTATTCACAAACATCATTACTACGGGTACTTATTTGATAGGCATTCAATATGCATTTATACCCTATTACGTATATTACTCAATTATTAAATCCATCTGCTTTGCTTTTATAATAACTTCTGTGGCATCCTATTATGGTTACAACGCCAAAGGAGGTGCATTAAGTGTAGGTAAAGCCAGCACCAATGCAGTAGTTAACAGCAGTATTATCATTTTGTTTTTCAACATAGTGATTACAAATTTGATGTTAACCAAATAAGCATCAGTTATAAAATCAAATCGTAGCAACAAAAAATTGAAAGAGTAGGCATCACAATATGATTGAAGTAAAGAATGTCAATAAAACCTTTGATGATGGATATCAAGTTCTAAAAAACATATCAACTGTTTTTGAGACTGGGAAAACCAATATGATAATTGGGCAAAGCGGTTCGGGCAAAACAGTTCTTGTGAAAAGTATCATAGGATTACACAAAATTGATAGTGGAAAAATTGAATACGACGGACGCGATTTGGCAAAGATGAAGATGAACGAAATAAGGATTCTAAGACGAGAAGTAGGAATGCTATTTCAGGGCTCAGCACTTTTTGATTCCTTAACTGTGCTTGAAAATGTATTATATCCACTTGAAATGTTTTCAGACAAATCAAATGACGAGATGCAAGAACGTGCCAGATTCTGTCTCAATCATGTCAACTTAGAAGAGAAATCTTTTGGATTGATGCCTTCAGAAATAAGTGGAGGTATGCAAAAACGAGTAGCCATTGCACGTGCTATAGCACTACAACCAAAATACCTTTTTTGTGACGAACCTAATTCTGGACTGGATCCTAAAACATCACTTGTAATTGACCATTTAATACATGAGATTACTAAAGAATTTAATATTACCACAATAATCAATTCTCATGATATGAATTCAGTAATGGAGATTGGTGACAACATCATCTTCATCGAAAAAGGAGTGAAATCATGGCAAGGTAGCAAAGATGACATTTTTCACGTGGATAATGAGTCGCTAAACAACCTCGTATTTGCATCAGAACTATACAAACAAGTCCGCAAAGCAAATCAGTAAATAAAAAGTTTATGAAAATAATATCATATAATGTCAACGGTATTAGAGCTGCTATAACCAAGAACTTTAACGACTGGTTAATCTCTGAAAACCCAGACATCCTTTGTATTCAAGAGACCAAGGCTCAACCCGATCAAATTGACACCTTGATGTTTGCTGAATTAGGATATACTTCCTATTTACATTCGGCCGAGAAAAAAGGTTATAGCGGTGTAGCAATACTTTGCAAAAAATCACCCGACAATGTTGTGATAGGGATGAATCACCCTCGTTTTGACTCAGAGGGGCGTGTAATTAGAGCCGACTTTGGGGACGTTTCAGTAATCAGTGTCTACATCCCATCCGGTTCGTCTGGCGACGAGCGCCAGGCTTTCAAAATGGAGTTTTTAGAGGCTTTCCATCACTTCATTCACGAACTTAGAAATATACGGCCCAAGCTTGTGATATCGGGCGATTACAATATCTGTCACAAACCGATAGACATTAATAATCCTCAAAGACAAATAGGTGTATCAGGATTTCTTCCAGAAGAGAGAGAATGGCTAGATCAATTTGAAGCAAGTGGTATGGTGGATACATTTAGAGTATTTGACCAAGGTAGTGAAAAATACAGTTGGTGGAGCTATCGAGGAGGTGCAAGATCTCGAAACGTAGGTTGGAGAATAGATTATCACTGGGTCACTGATAATCTTAAACCAAAGCTTCGATCTGCAGGCATACTTACAGAAGCCATACATTCCGACCACTGTCCAGTAATGGTAGAAATAGATTGTGAATAAACAATTGAATCAAAAGTTAAATTTCGAACAAGTTGTAAAGCATAAAAAATTCAAAATTGACTCTTATGCATTTTAATAAAATTAAGCTACTTTCATTTATATTAGTTGCGGTATCTATTTTGACATCGTGTAATGATGACACAAACAATACAAAAGTTATACTGAGTGCCAATGCTGATTTTGTTTCATTGACTCTTTCTAATGACACTTTCCCAAATCTATCCAAAACCATATTTAGGGTTGATTCTCTTAATGGATTTTATTCCATAACAAATGTAGATTCAATGGACTATCGAACGAGTCTAACGAAAGTGAAAGTGAAATTTAAATTTGTAAGCTCATCAAAAACAACATTGTCATATATTGACAATAAAATTTTCTATGACACCACACTTGTTGGGAACGAAGTACTCAATCTTACTTTCAATGGAATGAGTTTAGTGAATTATTCCAGTGACGGACAAAAAAATAAAGTTTATTCTTTCAATTTCTTGATTCACAAGGTAAATCCAAATTTATATCAATGGTCACAATCTAAAAACAAGATTAACACAATCAATTGCACCAACCAGAAAGCGGTATATTTCAAAAACACAATTTACTATCTCTTTAATGATGGTGTGAATAGTTATTTACAAACCAGCAGTACCGATTCGCCAAATGACAAATTCAGCGAAAAAACTACTATATCTGGCTTGCCTTCAACAGTTTCATTCAAAGACTTAACAGTATTCAATGACAAACTTTATCTAACTCAAAACAGTGATGAATTATTTGTGTCATCAGATGGAATTACATGGAATAAGAGCACTTATGGCAAGGATAATTTTTCATTTAAATCACTGCTGTATAATTTCAAAAATCAGCTATGGGCTGTGATATTCAGTAATGATAACAAGTATCACTTAGCAAACTCAAACGACGGAATTACTTGGATAACAAGAGGGGTTGTACCTGACGATTATCCTGTTTCAGACTTTTCTGCACTTTCATACAAATCTCGTAACGGAAGTGACAAAGCTATTGTGATAGGTGGATTGGACAAGAATGGTATTCAATTAAACACCAATTGGAATACTGACGATGGCTATAAACTACTTAATTTCGGATCAAACAACGGCATGTTAGATTCGCTTGATTTAGGAGCATCGATTATTAATTACGACAACAAATTATATCTTATTGGTGCAGTAAAAAACAGTAAAATTAGGGATAATCATTTTTACTATTTTTCTATAAATGAAGGCCTAACTTGGCAAAAACCAAATAAAAACACAAACCAAATCAGCGAATTAGAAATTAGAGACATAGTCAACTCCATAGATCAGGACACGACTATAATAGCTACTTATGGCGTAAGGAAACATCAATCCATAATCGTTAACAAGAACAATAGAATTTTCATCATTGGCGGTAAAGGTAAAGATTCTTTTTACGATGATGTTTGGACAGGGAAACTAAATAAATTATATGTCAACAAGGTATGGTAAATAAACAAAGAGCTTGTCGTGATAGACAAGCTCTTTGTTTATTATATGAGACCTTATTTCTTTTTCGCATTTGTTTTTTTTGACTTATCATTTATCACCTCTAATGGTAAAGCTTTCTCAGGATCACATTCATCAAAGAAACCATCTGGCAATTGCGAACGATGTATCTTTTCTCCATCTTTAAATTTATTGGCATCAACATCAACAGCATGCTTTTGAACATTTGTATATCCTGTCACCTTCACTTCAGTTCGCCTATTGGTTTGATGTTCTTCCTTGGTACAATCCACGCCATCCGAACAGTTATTTAACAATTGTCTCTCTCCATAGCCAGCTGACGTAACTCTATCAGGAGCAATACCATGCTCAACAATATACTTGGTCACTCCTTCTGATCGTTTTAACGACAAATTATCGTTATATTCCAAAGTACCTCTTGAATCTGTATGTGAACCAATCTCAACGGTAATTGGGTACTCCTTTAATACCGCAACCAAGCTATCCAATACTGGAATTTTGACATCTTCCTTGGTTATTGTTTTAACCATTGTATCCAGTTTTTGAATATCTTCTATTCTCAAATCGTGCTTATCAAAATCGTAATGAGTATTAAGTTTCCATACGAATCCAATTTTAAAATTATCCATCATAAAATCGCGCGGGGCCTTTTGTAGAGTATCTTTATGTTGAATGATATATGTAACAGTGGTATTGAAACAATCGTTTTTATGCTTATTGTCAATAGCCTTTACTACCACATTACTTGTTACACTAATTGGAGCTCTGTATTTACCATTTTGGTCAGTCTTAACTACATAAACCGAATCTTCTTTAATGTTATATAACAATACCGTTCCGCCCACTATGGGTTTCCCATTCTTATCAAGCATTTTTCCTGTGAAAAAAAGTTTCAATGGGTTGTTGATAAAACTGTAAATATTATCATCATTCTCAAGACGGTCCGAAGAGAAAAATCCCATCTTGCCCTCCTTGTCTTTTTGCGTCCATCCGAAATCATCGTACGAACTATTCATTGGATAGTCCAAATGTTCAATAGTTCCAACACCCTCAATAGCCTTCTTCAAATTCACCCTATAAATATCCAGTCCACCTAAACCAGGCATTGCATCACTGCTAAAATACAACATCCCATTAGAAGAAATGGTAGGAAATACCTCATTACCACGTGTACTTAATGATTGTATCACTTTTATGGAATCCCATGGCATTTTAGCATTTTTACGCTTAGTATAATACAAATCAAACCCACCTTTCCCACCTGGCTTATCTGACGAAAAAACGAGTGTATTACCATCAATACTAATAGCAGGATGCATCACAGAAAATGAATTTGGGTCTCCGATTGGAAGCACTTTAATATCACTTATTCCACCAGTGGGACTATATGTTCCTGACATTATACATATTCGATTTACCCCCTTTTTATCTTCCGTAGGATAATTACCCGAGAAATAAATACGATTCGTTTTATCAATACTGGATGTACAAGCATTAAACTCGCGAGAACTTAAACCATCTACTACCTTTCCTATACCATCACTTGTTCCTTTACTTACAGGTTTTTTTAACATCAGACTCACTGCATCTTGACTCGGTTTAGAATCACCAAGTTCGTAAACTTCTGCCAAGTCGGAACTAGCTTTTTCTTTGGATTTTTTAGGGTCTACCACATTAATTTTCATTTCAGGCAATGCAAAAATTGTAGATATCTGCACTTCCCACAAATGAGCGTAATTGCTACCATCCCAGCCATAACCACTTTTGGTAACTTTTAAAGGTTTATTGCTAGTAAACACCAAATTCTTATTGATAACGCAAGGAGAAAATTCTCTATAAGGAGTATTAATATTAAGGAAAGAGACTTGCCAGTTGAGCGAATCATTTCTCATAGAAGCAATACTATTTTTGTTTTTGTAAACAGCAGCCTTTTCTTGATATCCTGGTATACTATCTAACCATTCTCCCGCGAGGCTGTATTCCGCATTACGGGCATAAAGTTCTGCTATTCTGATTTTTATTTGAGTCGGCAAACTCTCTTTATGGGGATAAATCTCTCTATATACATTTAATGCTTTGGAATGATTACGCATTTTCCAGTAACAATCGGCCAACATAATTTTCATTTCTCTAACATCAATACTATCTTTTTGATTAATCAAATTATACTCTATATAATCAGCACAAACTGAATATTTCGATTCTTGGTATGCCAGATTAATCTTTCGTGAAATGATACTTACTTTCTTCTTATTAGTAGGCTTTTGCAAAAACTGGGATTTCATTGAATTTGGAAAAAGTACACCAAAGCATACAATCAACATCCAATATATATTTTTACTTTTCATAGTGGGTATCTGTTTTTTGATTAAATTAAGTGCATTTATTAAAATATAGTATAAATATTAGGTTCTTATCTATGATTTAAAAGCATACAAATCTAACATATTATGAATACACAAAAACTAGCTTTCAAAATGAATTGAAACTGACTAGCGTAAAAATCCATTTTTACGCTAATTGATAGGAAACTAATAATATCGAGGCGATAATATTTGCTCTGATTTGCTACTCATAAACTCATACCTTATCATCAACTCATGAGTAGATTTTGTAAAATTATTCATCGTTGAGATAGGATACTCATAGGCATATCCGAGACGAAAATCGGATGATATTTGAAGTTCAAGCATACCTATCATGGCATCTCCAGCCCTATAACTAGCTCCTACACCTATGATATCTAATAACCAAACATTCATATTAAAATCAAACGACACAGGAGCACCAACTACACCTTTTGCCATTATAGATGGTTTAAGTTTTACTAGCTCTGACAGCTCAAATATATAACCCGAAGTAAGGAAATAGTGATTACTTGCAGATGTAGCAATAACTGTATTATTAGATGTCATTTTTGTTTCTAATATTGAGGGTGCTGAAAGTCCTGCATAAAAATTCTTTGTTGCATAAAGAACACCAATACCTGCAGCTGGTAATATCCGATTAATATTTTCTTGATATAGAGGGTCTCCACTATTTGTGGTAGTTGCATCTCTAAGATTTAACTGATAATTGACCACACCTGCATTTAACCCAAATGAAAGAAATGCCTTATTTAGAGGAATTCTGAACGAGTACAAAAAACGTGCTCCCATTGAATTTTCTTTTCCTAGTCTATCATTATACAGCTGAACTCCGTAGCCGACATTGCTACCTTTGTTGCGGGTATCCCATGTGAGATAGCCAGTAGATGGAGAGCCTGGTACGTTCACCCATTGTTTTCGATATAATCCTGTAATACAATTGGCCGCTCTGTTTCCAGCATATGCTGGATTAATCTGAGACATATTAAACATATACTGAGAGTAAATGGGCTCTTGTTGAGCCTTTACCTTTATCAGAGTACATGTAAATGCAAAGCAGATTAGTGCTATCTGAATTCTGAATTTAGTTCCTACTAGATTTTTCATTGCCTTCTTAGTTTATTACTGATTATTACTTCTATCTTCTAAGAGTGATGTATTTGATACCTGAATCAATTACAGCACCAGTGGCTTTGCTATATGTTTTATAAGTAATAAAATAAGTTCCGCTAGGTAATTCTTGACCAAAGAATGCCCCTTCTCCTCTACCGTCCCAGTCATTTTGATAATCTTTTCGTTGAAAAACGATATTGCCCCAGCGATTAAACACCTCCATATCCAGAGTTACTGTTTCACTATGTTGAATAAAAAATGTTTCATTGATTCCATCTTTGTTTGGGGAGAAAGCATCTGGTAAAAAAAGAGTTGTTTTGGGCACTACTGACAATGTAGGTTCTTTGGGACTGGTCATAAGATTGGCATCTGAGAACAAGCTCAGTTTTCCAATATTTGAATTACAATTAAGGATTGCTTGATTGGACAATAAAATGGAATCATTCTTTCCATGAGGGTCAATCAATAACTCAATCTGTATAGAATCGCGCTGAGCTTTGTCAAATGATTTTCCTGGTAGCAGAGTTGCAATTATTGATTTTCCATCGTACAAACCATTAGCTACTAGACTACCTGATGCAACAATATTTGTCACCTTGTAGTCACATCCAGAAAGTCTAAACACATCTTCAAGATTATCTACAACTTGTATTGAATCTATCTTTAGTTGTGTATCATTGATGACTGTTAAATTATACACCAAGGTATAGGTACCATCATTATTAGATTTTACCGAACTGGCTGTTTTTAAAATAGAAGGGACTGGAATAATTGTAATAATTACCGTTGACATAGACTTATCACCATTAATATCAGAGCAGTAATATGTAAAACTATCAGTTCCTCGATAATTTGCGACAGGTGTATATGTATAGCTTCCATCAGCATTTACTACTACATTACCATGCAATGGCTGTGAAGCCACCGACCATATATTACCACCATCAATGCTTGGATTATCATTTAATGCAACCGTTCCGTTTAAAGTGTGATTTTGCAATACAGAAGCAGTATCATCGGATGTAATAGGTAATTTATTTGAAAGCACAATTAGATCAATTTGTAATGGTGCTCCAGTACAAGAAGTTGGCAAGCCTGCAGTTGGCAAAACAGTATAACTAATTGTAATTGGCGCATTGGTAGTATTATTAAATACTGCACTTGCAATTTCACTTTTTAAAGGAAGATTAGTAGCACTCAAAGGTGCATTGGTAGTTATTCCAGCAGGGTTGGTCCTAGTCCAAGACAATGTTGTTCCTATAAGATTAGCTTCAAGCGGTATACTTAAAGTATTCATACCTGTAACGACAGTTTGACTTGGAATGGTTGTAGTAACAGTAGGTATCGGATTCACTTGTAATTTAGTTGTTGCAATACTATCACAACCTCCAGCCACGAAGCCATTCCCAACTTTCAGAGTTACAGTATAGCTACCAACAGCTGTATATGTATGAGTAGGATTTTTTAGATTTGAATGAGCGGTGCCATCACCAAAGTCCCAGTCCCATTTAGACAATTGATATCTGTTATCGGTCACTTTTGAAGTGTCGGTAAATTGAACTATTGAATTCATACAAACTTGCCCTTGCACTGCATTAGTAGTAAAACCAGGAAGAGGTGCTGTACTGGTATTTATGATTTTGGAAAAGTCATAAAAAGAATAATCTCCACATATCGAATCCTTTAAAATTAAAATTGGCGAACTACTACCTGCAGAAATATAAGTGTGATTTACTACTACCGAGGTTTGACCAGCAGTAACTTTTTGAGTATAACTGAACCCATCTCCAAAATTAAGTTTAATCGAATCTACAGATTGCATATTATCAATATGAAAAGTTTCGGTATGAGGAACACATCCAGGAGTTGCATCATAAGAAAATTCTCCATATGCCCCTGGTACGTGGATAGTCATTGAGTCAATTTTTATACAACCACCAGTGAGAGTCTCAGTAAGTTTAACTTTATAATCGCCTCGTCTTAGATATCTATGTTGAGGGTTAGCTTGGTTTGAACTCAATCCGTCTCCAAAAGACCATGAATAGCTTTGAACAGAAGTAGCGAGGTCTTTTGATTTAAAAAATGCATCTGTGGGAGCACATCCCAGTTGAGGATTTGTAAGCGAAAAGCCAGCATTACCATCAACAACAGCAATTGTTTGTGTAAACACATCCTCACAGCCCAGGTTACTTGTAACACGCTGTCTAACTTTATATGAACCAACAGTTTTATAAATTTTGGATTGACTTGCAGCTCCTCCGACTACCTCAAATATGCTATCACCATCCAAATCCCAGTCGTATTTACTTATGGTTCCGACTGAAGCATTTGTAAACTGAATAGCATTAATTGTATCCAAGCAATAAACTGTGCGTGTTGATGTGTATCCAGCCTTCACAGCAGGAACCACTACTGAATTGGTGTATGATTTAGTGTTAAAGCAATTATTTGCATCTGTCACCTTCAATACTACAGTATAATTCCCAGAAGAGTTATAAGTATGCGATGGGTTTTCTACTGTAGAAGTCTGACCATCACCAAAAGTCCACAAGTAAACATCCTTTGTCGGATCAACAGTGTCTGAAGGATCATGTTTGGTCTTATTGGTAAAATTAACTGTAGATCCTACGCAAATTTGACCTTGGTCTACAGAAAAGTCGATAATAGGTCCACGTACGGTAATCATATTATTTTCTATATGTTCAAAAGTGGCACAACCTCCGTGAACTTCTGTAACTTTCAATTTTACTGTATATTGACCGGGTATAGAATACGCATGTTTTGGATTTGCCTTAGTAGAGGTTTTTCCATCTCCAAAATCCCACAAATAACTACTTACTACAAAACCAGGTTTAGGGAGGGAATTAGCGATAACGTCATTTGTAAATTGGATCGAATCTGTAGTAGAAGCACATGGTGAGGCGTTATTTACAGAAAATTTGGGATCTGACGTACAAACAAACACAGTATAAATAGTATCAGACTTACATCCAGTAACCGTATTAGTAGCTTGTAGCTTCACTTTATAGCTTCCTGCAGCAGCAAATGTATTTGATGGGTTTTGTAATGTAGATGTATTACCATCACCAAAACTCCAATCCCACAAGGTTACAAGAGGATCACCACTTGTTTTATTGGTAAACGAAATGGAAGAAGAGGGAACCGTACATTCAAGCAAAGACGAAGGAGTAAAATCTGCAATAGGTTCATTGATTACTACATCTGGAGTGACAGTATATGCTGTAGTAGACATGCATCCTTTGGACCATGCATTCACTTTAACAGTCATAACACCTGCTTTTAAATACTTATGAATTATTGAGTCTTTAAGCACGCTATCAAGTGAATGACTCTCAATGGGGCTTCCATCACCAAAATCCCAATCCATCTTATCAATATCCTTAGTAATGGTGGCTATAAATTTAACTGGATTTCTTTGACATAAATCTAATTGTGTATATGTAATTAAAGAAATTACAGGAGGGTCACCAGCTTTGATATATTTTTGTTTCATCTGTTTCAACACACAACCCCTTGTTGTAGTTACTATAAGAGTAACATCATATTCACCTGCCTTGGTATATACATGTGATGGATTTTTTAGAGCAGAGGTATTATTTACTCCGCTTGTTGGATCTCCAAAATCCCAATTATAATTTATTATTGGATCTGCTAGATTGGTGTATTGAGTAGTAAAATTGATTGATAATGGGGTACATCCATCCACCCTATTGGTTATAAAATCAACTGCAGCTGGAGTTAAAACCACATCTTTCTTTAGGATACTGGTGCATCCATTAGAATTTGTAACTTTCAATGTTACAGGGAAACTTCCCGTACCATTAAAACTATGTGAGGGATTTGGTGAAGAATCCTCAAAAACACCATCATTATTGTAATCCCAATCATATGCTGTTATAGTAGTACCAGCCGAAGTTGTTGAAGCACTGCTATTGAAAGATACATTATAATTTGGAGGGCAAGCATTTGACACATCAAAAGTAAACGAAGGTGTAACAGAAAGCAGCGTGAGGGTTTTGGAAACTGACTTTACACAACCATCAGTAAAAGTGGCTGTAAGCTTCACAGTCTTATTTCCAGCAGTAGGGAATAGAAAGGATGGATTTTTAATATTGCTATCCTCAACACCATCATTATTGAAGTCCCATGACCACTTGGTTACATTTGGAGATGAATTATCAAAAAAATTCAACAAACTTCCAGAGCATAAAACACCAGTAGTAAAATCCACAGTATTATTAGCATTATATGTAAGTGACAACAGCTTTTTATCAGAGCTACAACCCTTTTCTGACACAACCGTTAAGGCCACATCGTAGGTACCTGGCGTAGTGAAAGTATATGAAAAATCTTTTGTAGTACCCTCAATAACACCATCATTATTAACATCCCAGGCATAAGTGGATATATTCCCGTTAGACAGTGTTGATTTGTTAGTAAAATTCACTACACCTGGAGAACAATCATCAACTTTAGAAATAGTAAAATCAGCAACTGGTTTAGAGGTAATTATAATTGCATCGGAATAATAGACACTACTTTGGCACCCGTTGGCGTCTGTCACTGTTAACAAAAAACTATAACTACCTGCTGGCACATTACTCAAATTCAATACAGGTGAAGCCTGAGTTACTACTGGCAAATTTCCAGCACCTGCAAAATCCCATGAATAGGAAGTGATGGAGGCACCTGTAATCCCACCAACATTTGACATCCCTATTGAAAATGGTGCCACCACCTGCGAACGTGCATCAGCGGTATACGTTCCAGTATACGGCTCGCAACCAAGCAGTATATTTGGCACTGGATTAACTAAAGGCGAAGGGTTTATCGTTATTGATTTGGAACTAGAATGCTGACTGGCTTGACCCTTATTGATGGTAAGAGTCACTGTATATACACCGGGCAAAACATAATTAACAGAAGGATTTTGAATCGTACTCGTATTATTGTTTCCAAAGTCCCAATTCCAAGTTGTAGCACCTGTAGAGGTATCAGTAAATTTAATTGATGCAGGAAGACATGATACAGCAACACTTGAAGTAAAGGATGCTGTTTGAGCATTAACACATATCATCAAAGAACTAATGGATAATACAATACAGCTTATTATCTTCTTTTTAAAAGAAATAGAATCTACAAAACCTGTCAAAACCGATGAGATAACTGTCTGTATATTCTTTATAATACGGATTAACATAAAAGCATAATGACTCTTCATAGTAATAAATATTGATAAAATTCCTGTTAAAAAATCACCAAGTACTGTAATGTTACAAATCTAATGCATTATTTAAATTTATTTACACTTTTTTGTATGTTTTTTTACATTGAATTAATATATCAACATCAAAACTCAAATAAAAGATGAATTAATATGCAATAAACTAAAATTACTAGTAGTAAATTTTCATCTGTTTATAATTTAATATTAGTTGTCAGATGGAACTCTCATGACAAAATTTAATCATACCCTAGTGGGTCAAAATAAATTAAATTTTGACATGCTCGTTTCATTTTATCATATTTTACTATATAATTTCAATTTGATTCTATTCAATAAAATAGGCTATTCCAAAATTATTCGTTTCAGATTTATAAATATTGAAATACACACCAATAATAAACTTTGACAATCAATGAAATGTTATGATTCTTTGAACTTGTAAAGAGGCGACAAACAATCTGACAAAAAAACTTTGAATTAAAAAAATAAATCAAACGAAATAATTTGAGTTTTTTCACCAAACACTCATTAACTTATTGATATTTTTCGTACCTTTGCGCCCCGTTATATAGAATATAAATATCAGAAAATTACTTTATTAAATAGATTATGAATATCGCAAGAAGGGACATTGATCAAAACAATGCAGTGATTACATTGCAAGTAGAGAAAGCAGATTATACTGAAAAAGTTGATAAAACATTACGCGATTATCGCAAAAAAGCCAATATCCCAGGATTCCGTCCAGGAATGGTACCAGTAGGTCTGATAAAAAAAATGTATGGTAAAGCTGTTTTAGCAGAACAAATCAACAACATTGTTTCTGAGAATTTATACAATTATATTACTGAGAATAAAATCAACATTCTTGGTGAGCCTATGCCAAACGAAACAGAACAAGAATCAATAGATTTTGATAATCAAGAGACTTTTAACTTCGTTTTCGACTTAGGTATAGCTCCTGAATTTGATGTAGAACTAACGAAAAAAGATAAAGTTAAACTATATAACATAACAGTAAGTGATGAAATGATTGAAAATCAGATTAAATCATACACTGGCAGATACGGAAAATACATCCAAGAAGATATAGTTGAAGAAAAAGACATGATCAAAGGACAGTTGACCGAATTACTTGATGGCAAAGTTAATCCTGAAGGCATTCTAGTTAATGATGCTACTTTAACTGCGGCATACATGAAGGACGATTCTCAAAAGTCACTATTTATCGGAGCCAAAAAGGGTGAATCTATTGTTTTTAATCCATCAATAGCATTTGAGAATGAAACAGAAATATCTTCACTCCTAAAAATCAACAAGGAACAAGTTAAAGAAATAAATGCCGATTTCCAACTTACCATTGAAAGTATTACCAGATATCAAGAATCAAATATTGATCAAGAACTGTTTGACAAGGTTTATGGTGAAGGCATCATTAACAATGAAGAAGAATTTAGAAATAAAATCAAACAAGATATTGAAACTAATTTAGTGGCAGACACTGAATATAAATTCGGCATTGATGCAAAAGAAATGCTTGTAAACAAATACAACAACTTGGAATTCCCTGATACCTTTTTGAAAAGATGGGTTTTATCATCAAACAAAAACTTAACCGAAGAAACGCTTGAGCAAGACTATACCAAAATGATCGATGATCTTAAATGGCACTTAATCAAAGATAAAATTGCTAAAAACAAAGATGTAAAGGTAGAGGCAGAAGACGTTGAGAATTATGCTAGAAAGATGGCTAAAGCTCAATTTGCTCAATATGGTATGATAGGGATTGACGATCAAATAGTAAACAACTACGCTAAAGACATTCTCAAAAAAGAAGAAACTCTCAAAAACATCGTTGAAAAAGTAGCTGAAGAAAAAGTTTTTAGCATAATTAAAGAGGCTGTTAAACTTGATGAAAAACAGGTATCTATAGAAGAGTTTAACAAAATGTTTGAAGTGAATTAAACATCTCCATAAAAATTTTATCGAAAAGGCTTTTAAATCGACGAACAAACAAACAAAATATTTTTATCTTTGTTTGTTTTATATAAGATTAAAGAGCCTTTTTCATCTGTTTATAATTTAATTTTAGTTGCCAGATGGAACTCTCATGACAAAATTTAATCATGCCCTAGTGGGTCAAAGTAGATAAAATTTTGTCATGCTCGTTTCATTAAGTTATAACACAAAAAAACCAATAGCCATGATCAACAATAATGATTTTCGCAATTATGCTACCAAACATTTAAACATGAATGGTTTAGCATTAGATAAATATGCTAGTATAACTAGTAGTTATATTTCGCCATCTATATTAGAGGAACGCCAACTTAATGTTACACAGATGGATGTATTCTCACGTTTGATGATGGATCGAATCATTTTTTTGGGGACACAAGTAGATGATTACACTGCAAATGTAATCCAAGCACAATTATTATATTTAGACTCATCCGATCCTGGCAAGGACATATCTATATATCTCAACACACCAGGAGGTTCTGTCTATGCAGGCTTAGGAATATATGATACAATGCAATTTATTGGTTCAGACGTATCAACAATTTGTACAGGCATGGCAGCATCGATGGGTGCTGTACTGTTAGTGGCAGGAGCAAAGGGCAAACGATCAGCTTTGAAACATTCGCGTATTATGATTCATCAACCAATGGGAGGTGCTCAAGGACAAGCATCAGACATTGAGATTACAGCACGTGAAATCCAAAAGTTAAAAAAAGAACTGTACAACATCATTGCAGATCATTCTGGCAATTCATTTGAAAAAATTGAAAAAGATTCAGATCGCGACTATTGGATGATTTCATCTGAAGCTCTAGAATATGGTATGATAGACAAGGTTCTTTTCAATGAAAAGAAAAATCAATAAATACTATTAATAATTTATGGCAAAAAACAGCAAAAATTGTAGCTTTTGTGGAAGACCTGAGATGCAAGTTGGGTTCTTTATAGTAGGTCAAGATGGAGCTCACATCTGTGATGATTGTGCTATCCAAGCAGCCGAAATTGTAAAAGAAAATTCAACAAACCAATCAAAATCTTCAGATCTACTAAGCGAATCTTTGCCTAAACCAATGGAGATCAAAGAGTATTTGGACGATTATATCATTGGTCAAGATGAAGCAAAAAAATTTCTATCGGTTGCTGTTTACAATCACTACAAACGATTAATTCAAAACAAATCAAACGATGACATTGAGATTGAGAAATCAAATATCATCATGGTTGGATCAACAGGTACAGGTAAAACTCTATTGGCCAAAACAATAGCCAAGAAACTTCACGTACCCTTTACCATCGTAGATGCTACTGTACTTACAGAAGCGGGTTACGTAGGCGAAGATATTGAAAGCATTTTAACTCGATTACTTCAAGTCGCTGACTATGATATAAATGCTGCTGAAAAAGGTATTGTATTCATTGATGAGATAGATAAAATTGCTCGCAAGGGAGATAATCCGAGCATCACCAGAGATGTCAGTGGTGAAGGTGTACAACAAGGTTTGTTAAAGTTACTTGAAGGTTCAATAGTCAATGTGCCACCGCAAGGAGGACGAAAACACCCTGACCAAAAGATGATATCTGTAAATACTCAAAACATACTATTTGTATGTGGAGGTGCTTTTGATGGCATTGAGAAGAAGATTGCTTCAAGATTAAACACTCGTGTGGTTGGTTATGGAGCATCACTTAACAACGAACAGATTGACACTCACAATTTGCTACAATACATTGCACCTCAGGATATTAAATCATTTGGATTGATACCTGAGATTATTGGCCGACTTCCCATTCTAACATATTTAGAACCACTTGACAGATTAGCATTAAGAAAAATCCTAACCGAACCGAAAAATTCGATAGTTAAACAATACATCAAATTATTCAAAATGGATCAGATTGACTTAAGTTTTGACGAAGAAGTTTTAGATTATATCGTTGACAAAGCAATTGAATTTAAACTTGGAGCAAGGGGACTACGTTCAATTACTGAGACTATAATGATGGATGAAATGTTTGAAATGCCTTCAAAAAAGACCTTCAAATTGAATATTAAATTGGAATATGCAAAAAGCAAGATTGAGAAAACAAATATGCATCGATTAAAAACAGCCTAGATCACATAAAAAATTTTCAAAAAAATACTACGCTCAATAAAATACAATCTTTAATACTTCAAGCAAAGAACTGTTCTTATTTTTAACATTAAAAACTTGTATATTTAGATTCTGTTTATAATTTTGTCATATTATTCAAGGTTACTTCTTCAATTGATATCAAATCAAATTAGTATTCTTAATGAGTTTATTTTTGAAACAAGAATAAATTCAATAAATAATACTAACTTCGTAACAGTTATCTAACTAAAGTAGCAACATGGCTAAAAATGAAACTTTATCCATACATTTAAAACAGTTTTTTGGATTTGACACATTCAAAGGCAACCAGGAAGCTATTATTCAAAATGTACTAGATGGCAAAGACACATTTGTGTTAATGCCAACTGGTGGAGGCAAGTCGTTATGCTATCAGCTACCTTCATTACTATTGAGTGGTACAGCGATTGTCATTTCTCCTCTCATTGCTTTGATGAAAAATCAAGTTGATGCAATGAGAAATTTTAGTGAAAAGGACGGCGTAGCTCATTTTATTAATTCCACCCTAAGTAAAATTGCAATTGATCAAGTCAAAACTGACATATTGGCGGGAAAAACCAAATTACTTTATGTTGCTCCCGAATCTTTAACAAAAGAAGAGAATATAGAATTTCTAAGACAAATAAAAATTTCATTTTATGCTGTTGACGAAGCTCATTGTATCTCTGAATGGGGACATGATTTTAGACCAGAATACAGAAAAATTAGACCCATAATCAATGAAATAGGAGTTGCACCTTTGATCACATTAACAGCTACTGCAACACCAAAGGTACAGCACGACATTCAGAAAAATTTAGGGATGTTAAATGCTAAAGTATTTAAGTCTTCGTTCAACAGGGCTAACTTATTCTACGAAGTAAGACCCAAAACCAATGACGTTGACAAAGAAATTATAAAATTCATAAAAGCGAACAGCAATAAATCTGGCATTATTTATTGCTTAAGCAGAAAAAAGGTTGAAGAACTGTCTGAAACTTTAGAGATGAATGAAATCTCCTGTTTGCCCTACCATGCAGGGATGGATTCAAATTCGAGAAGTGAAAATCAAGACAAATTCCTAATGGAAGAAGTAAAAGTTATTGTTGCGACTATTGCTTTTGGCATGGGAATTGATAAACCTGATGTTCGATATGTATTGCATTATGATATGCCAAAAAGTCTGGAAGGATACTATCAAGAAACAGGACGTGGAGGTAGAGATGGTGGTGAAGGACATTGTATTGCTTTCTATGCCTATAAAGATTTAGATAAATTGCGAAAATTTATGCAAGGCAAAGCCGTTGCTGAGCAAGAAATTGGCAATCAATTATTACTGGAAACTCAAGCTTATGCCGAATCTTCTATATGTCGAAGAAAAATGCTTTTGCACTATTTTGGAGAGGATTTTAAAGTAGAAAATTGCGGATGTTGTGACAATTGTATGAAACAAAAAAAACAAGTTGAAGGACAAGAGATATTATCTCTTGTTTTAGAAACCATTTTAATGGTTAGAGAAAAATTTAAAACCGAACACATTGTGGATATCCTTAAAGGAAATGAAACAGCTGATGTCAAAACCTATCAACATGATGAATTAGAAAGCTTCGGCTCTGCATCTGACGAGTCGGACAGGTTATTACATTCGGTAATACGTCAGGCATTGCTTTCGGGTTATATCACAAAGGATATTGAAAACTATGGTTTACTCAAATTAACAGCAACTGGCAAAACATACCTTAAAAATCCAGTATCCTTCCCTATAGTAAAAGATAGCGATTACGATGAGGACGAAGATGAAGTAGTTGTAAAAAGCTCTGGAGGTACATGTGCTGCTGATGATGTTTTATTCTCAATTCTTAAAGACTTGCGAAAAAAAATGTCAAAAAAATTGGAAGTGCCTCCTTTTGTGATTTTTCAGGATCCATCCTTAGAAGCCATGGCTACCTGTTATCCTATCACTATGGAAGAGCTTCAGAATATACCTGGAGTTGGAGCCGGCAAAGCAAAACGCTACGGCGAGGAATTTATAAAAGTAATCAAAGAACATGTAAAGGAGAATGACAGCATACGTCCCGAAGATTTAAGAGTTCGGACAGTTGCCAACAAATCAAAACTAAAGGTATCCATTATACAAGCCATTGACAGAAAAATAGCCTTGGATGATCTTGCAATGTCAAAAGGACTTGATTTTAATGATTTGTTGGATGAAATTGAGGCAATTGTTTACTCCGGAACAAAAATCAATATAGATTACTTCTTGGAAGAGATTATGGACAAAGATCACGTGAGTGACATATTTGAATACTTTAATTCTGCTGAAACAGACAAAATAAAAGATGCCTTAGAAGAGTTAGGAGAAGATGACTTTAATGAAACTGAAATACGTCTTGTAAGAATTAAATTTTTGTCAGAAATTGGGAATTAGTTCAACCTAATTTTACACTTAGAAGGCTGAAAGTAGTTAATTACTTTCGGCCTTTTTTTTATATTTATACATTAATAAAAAAAAAACAGTAGGTATTACATTATTATTTATAAATTTGTAATTATTGAACTTTAACCATATAAACATTACATGATTAAATCTTTGAAGTTTTTTTATTTTATGCTAAAAGATGGTTTTAAGAACATGACCCTTGGAAAAACTCTATGGAAAATCATTCTATTGAAATTATTTATCATGTTTGCAGTTTTAAAACTTATCTTTTTCCCCAATTTATTGAAAACAAAGTTTAATGATGATAAAAGCAGATCCATACATGTCGCAAATGAATTAATCAAGCGAACCAAATAAACGAATATTAACTTTAATACCTCTTTCAAATTATGAAATTAATGGATGTATCACTTTTAGATTGGTCTAGAGCACAATTTGCAATGACAGCAATGTATCATTGGCTATTTGTCCCGCTAACACTCGGCTTAGGTGTCATAATGTCTATAATGGAAACCATCTATGTTAGAACTGGTAACGAGGAATGGAAACGGATTACCAAATTTTGGATGACACTTTTCGGTATCAACTTTGCCATTGGAGTTGCAACTGGTATTATTCTCGAATTTGAATTCGGCACCAATTGGTCAAACTATAGTTGGTTTGTAGGTGATATATTTGGTGCCCCATTGGCAATAGAAGGTATTTTAGCATTTTTTATGGAGTCAACTTTTATTTCAATAATGTTTTTTGGATGGAACAAAGTAAGTAAATCATTTCATCTTGCCTCAACCTGGTTAACTGTTACTGGCGCTACCCTCTCAGCACTTTGGATTCTTGTAGCGAATGCATGGATGCAACATCCAGTTGGAATGCAATTCAATCCAATAACGGTACGAAATGAAATGGTTGACTTTTGGGCTGTGATTTCTCCATTTGCCATACATAAATTTTTACACACTGTCTTTTCTGGATGGGTCATGGGTTCTTTATTTGTTGTAGGTATTAGTTCGTGGTATCTTCTTAAAAAAAGAGAAATTAATTTTGCCAAAAACAGTATTTTAATTGCATCAATTTTTGGACTTTCAGCATCACTACTCGTTTCCTTGACAGGAGACAGTTCGGCTTATGACGTAGCTCAACATCAACCGATGAAACTTGCTGCAATGGAAGGCATCTACAAAGGTGAAAAAGGTACAGGATTAATAGCATTTGGTATATTGAATCCAGAAAAGAAAATGTATAATGATAGCATCGATCCTTTCTTGGTAAAAGTTGAAATTCCTAAAATGCTCTCTATACTTGGTTATAGAGATAAAGATGCTTTTGTACCAGGTATTAATGATATTCTAAAGGGAGGTTATGAGACCAACAATGGCAAAGCAATGTCGTTTGAAGATAAGCAAGAAAGAGGTTTAGCTGCAATAGAGTCACTCAAAGAGTTTCAAAATTCCAACACGAAACATGATGAAGCTACAGCAATGATAGAGAAGACCAAATTAAAGAAGAATTTTTCAGAATTTGGATATGGATATTTAAAACATCCCAGTGAATTAGTACCTGATATACCTATGATATTTTATTCGTTTCATTTAATGGTTGCTTTAGGATTGTTTTTCATAGCATTATTTGGAGTTGTATTCTTTATGACTTATAAAAATACAATTGAAAGCACAAGATGGATTCAATGGATATGCCTTTTTAGCATTCCATTGGGCTATGTTGCTGGAGAATTGGGGTGGATAGTTGCTGAAATGGGTCGTCAACCTTGGGCTATACAAGATGTACTTCCACTTAAAGCTGCAATATCAGGAATTAGTTCAGACTCAGTAAAAATAACATTTTTCTTGTTTTTGATTTTATTTACAGCACTTTTAATCGCTGAGATAAGAATAATGTTACAACAGATTAAAAAAGGACCAGAAATGGAATAAACTTTAATCATTTGAACAAATTCAAAATTAATTAATATAAATACTAAAAATTATGATATCATATTCATTACTTCAACATTATTGGTGGTTTATCATTTCTTTATTAGGAGGGATATTGGCATTTTTACTCTTTGTACAAGGTGGACAAACATTTCTTTTCTCATTATCTAAAACTAATGATGAAAGAAAGCTATTGGTAAATGTACTGGGTAGAAAATGGGAATTTACATTTACCACCTTGGTTACATTTGGAGGTGCATTTTTCGCTTCCTTTCCACTATTCTATTCAACAAGTTTCGGCGGAGCTTATTGGGTATGGATGGCTATTTTATTTTCATTTGTTGTGCAAGCAGTTTCATTTGAATTTCAATCTAAACCCGGTAATGTGTTTGGCACCAATGTATATCGTGGATTATTATATTTTAATGGTTTAGCAGCTACCTTTCTTATCGGTGTTGCAATAGCTACATTCTTTACCGGATCTGACTTTATTATTAACAAAGGTAATATTACCGAGCAATTGACACCTACAATAAGTGTATGGCAAAATCCTTTACATGGCCTAGAAGCTTTATTCAATATTCGAAATCTATGTTTAGGCATTGCAGTCTTCTTTCTCTCTAGAACTCTAGCTTTACTTTTTTTTATCAATCGAATAAGTCACGATGTATTGGAAAGCAAATTCCAAAAAGCTTTACTATTAAATGCCTTACCATTTGTAGTGTTTTTCCTAATTTTTGTTATTTGGACTTTGTTAAGTGATGGCTATGGAGTAAACCCTAATACTTTAGAAATAAAGCTTATTTCTAATAAATACTTCATCAATTTGATAGAAATGCCAATAATACTGGTTGCATTTTTACTCGGTGTAGTGGCTGTCTTATATGGTGTAATTCGAAGTTTATTATCAAAAGAATTTAAATCTGGGATATGGTTTTCTGGGATAGGAACAATAGTTACTGTATGTAATTTATTACTATTGGTAGGATATAACAATACTTCGTTCTATCCATCAATCAATTTACAAAGTTCGTTAACCATTTCAAATTCTTCATCCAGTGAATTTACATTAAAAGCAATGTCAATAGTATCAATTTTCATTCCATTTGTACTTGCTTATATTTTCTATGCATGGCGAGCAATGGAGAAATCAAGAACCAATATGGAAGACATTAACAATGACCATCATTCGTATTAAAGCTAGGATAATTTTTGATTCTATATTTCTTTATTCATACTCAGGACACAGTAGCAACGACAAGTAGTTAACATCAAATAAAATCCCTAAACATTATAGTGAAGTGTTTAGGGATTTTTCGCGTTATATCGATATGGTGTTTAAACCCCGAATTAATCTTTAGAAGTTTTGAAAAAACGCACGAATGATTCCAAGAGGGTAAACCCCGACTCTATATTTGTCCAAAAGTTTTTAAAAAGCCTTGAGAACTGATTATACCAACTGAACATATAAAATTTTTATGTCTACAGTTGTTAATGCCGTTGCTTCAAACAAATAGTATCAATGAGACCTAGTCGAAATTGGACTATATTGTTTGTGCAATCGGTATTAGAAAGCGAGTACTCATATTTAATGCATAATATAGGTTAAAATCACATGAAGTTATATCAAGATTGAAATTGGTGAGAGAAAAGTAATTTAAAATTTATAGTTTTCACTTTCGGTAATATGAAATCAATTAAAAACAGATGAGATCTATCACTAGCTTTGACTTCCGTACTGAAACAATTTAAGGCTCTTGATATGTTCAAGAACTTTAGCTGGTAGAAATTCAATCAATTCTTCATCTGCAGACTCTAACATAGTTCTAACTTTTTCAGAATGGATCATCAAGTTTTTATTTGACAAAGTTTTTAGTAGCACTATTCTCTGACTCTCACACAAGTATTGCCATAACAATCGTTTCTTCCCTTTGAAATAAGTATCGTCAGGATATATTAATTCGCCAGTTTCAGTATCAATTTTTGGATATAGATAAACTTTAACATTATCTTGAAATAAATCACCTAAAGCTTCGAGAATTCCACCTTTGAGATCGGAGTAAAATGAACTGTCTAATATCTTTTCAAAAGTAGGCAAACCGAGAACCATTCTTAATTTTATAAGCTTGTATTGTTTAAAATATTGAGATAATTCAAAGTACCTTTTAAATTTAGAAATCATAACATGTTGACCCGTTAAATTCAACAAATCAACTCTATGTAAAAAATCAATTTCATTCACTTGTTCCCCTTCCATTAAATAGTTGATTGATATTTCACAAACGACTAAAGTATTTTCATCGGAATATGCTTCATCACGTTTGAATATCTCCAAACTATTTTCAATAAATTCAACTCCTAATTTATTAATAGGTCTAAAATAACCTCTCATCAATAACACGTTCTTTCGATACAGCATATCAGCTGAATGCTTAATACGTCCTTTGTTATCAAATATCACTGCAGGTGTCATGGAATGACTTACAAGCATCAAATTCAACAATCTGTTATCAACCCATGTCAAATCAGGGCCATTTACAAAAGCATAATCAATTTCTACACGGTCACTATCAAGATTATCAAGCATTCCTAAAAGAATTTTACGAGGGTCTTCCCAGAAAAACAAACCACCATAAATCAAGTTAATTCCTAATGTTCCAAGAGTATATTGCTGTAAAAGTGTATCTCTTTCACGAAGTTTGACATGGATAAACATCAAATTGGGATTGTATCTATCAGTTCCTTCAATAGCTATACCTAACCAGCCTTTTCCTGAATTTGTCTTCGAGTAATTGATAGTTTCTACAGTATTAGCAAAAGCAAAAAACTTTTTTGAATTTTTTAAATCAAGAATTTTTATCAGTTCTTCATATTCAGAGCATAACATCTTGTGTAATCGATCCTCTGACACATAACGCGATGGCTCTCCTTGATTATAAAAATGATCACTAAATAATTTATCATATGCAGAAATAGATTTGGCTACTGTATTAGACGCACCACCTGCTTGAAATAAATGTCGTGCAGTTTCTTGTCCGCCTCCAATTTCAGCTATTGTTCCATAATATTCTGATTCGATATTGATTCTAACTGATTTTTCTTTAGTGCTTAATTTTTTCATATAAATACTGATTAATTTCAAAAAGATATAGTTCAAAAAATGCTATCAAAACTTCTTTTCACAATGGTGTAACAATATACACATTCAGATGTTTTCACAGAAACAAAAATAGCCCAATTCAATCAAATGAATAGGCTATCTTGAAGAAATTTGTATACTTTATGAAATTGTTTACAAGACCTGTTCAATATCAGCCTTGATATCCAGAATACTTTCTATACCAACAGAAATTCTCAACAAACCTAGAAATACTCCTGCCTAAATATTATCTTCAGGTGATAGTTGTTCGTGTGTTGTAGCTGCAAAGTTTCATATCTTAAATCATTTGTTCCATAACTAATGCTTCTTAATGTTTATTGACACTTACTATAATTGGATTTATCTAATAATCAAGGAACAAACACTTTTTAGAATATTTTATTTTTAACTAAGGATAGAAAAATGAATTGTCTATTCCATGCTTGATTAATTCGATGTAAAATTACAAATTTTATGTTCAGTTGGTAAAATTAGTTCTTTAGGCTTTTTCAAAATCCTTTGACTAACTTAGAGCGGGTTTGACCCACATGGAATAAATCGTGCGTTTTCAAAACTTATAATAATTAATTCGGGGTTCAATTAACATGCTTAATCAAATGTAAATTTGGAAATATTTATCGTGGAAATAACTATAATTTCGAATACCCTCTTTCCACAGACATAATAGAATTTTGAGGAAGTATAAAAAAAGCCCCGACTACAAAATAGTAATCGGGGCTTAAAAGTGGCGGCTATCTACTCTCCCACTGTATGCAGTACCATCGACGTTGACAGGCTTAACTTCTCTGTTCGGAATGGGAAGAGGTGGAACCCTGTCGCTATAACCACCTAAATCTTTCAGTGCTTGTTAATTTATTAAACTAATCAGCTACCGTATAGGTTATTTGACATTGGAAAGAGAGAAAATGTATTTCATAATTCGATACCATACCATAAGGCACAAAAAAAGCTATCGGGCAATTAGTATTACTCGGCTCTACATTTCTGTTATACACCTGTAACCTATCAACGTAGTAGTCTTCTACGACCCTCAATGGAAATCTAATCTTGAAGATGGCTTCGTGCTTAGATGCTTTCAGCACTTATCCAAACCGAACGTAGCTACTGGGCAGTGCTCCTGGCGGAACAACCCATCGACCAGAGGTTCGTCCAACACGGTCCTCTCGTACTAGTGTCAGACCTTCGCAAATTTCCTGCGCCCACAACAGATAGGGACCGAACTGTCTCACGACGTTCTGAACCCAGCTCGCGTGCCACTTTAATGGGCGAACAGCCCAACCCTTGGGACCTTCTCCAGCCCCAGGATGTGACGAGCCGACATCGAGGTGCCAAACCATTCCGTCGATATGAGCTCTTGGGAATGATCAGCCTGTTATCCCCGGAGTACCTTTTATCCTTTGAGCGATGGCCCTTCCATGCGGAACCACCGGATCACTATGCCCTAGTTTCCTACCTGATCGACTTGTCGGTCTCTCAGTCAAGCGCGCTTATACCATTATACTCTACGACCGGTTACCAATCGGTCTGAGCGCACCTTTGGAAGCCTCCGTTACACTTTTGGAGGCGACCACCCCAGTCAAACTACCCACCAAACAGTGTCTTCCCTACAAGGGAATTAGAACTCAAATAATTGAAGGGCCGTATTTCAAGGATGACTCCACGAACACTAGCGTGCCCGCTTCATAGTCTCCGGCCTATCCTACACATCAATTACCCAAATTCAGTGTTAAGTTGCAGTAAAGGTTCACGGGGTCTTTCCGTCCCGTTGCGGGTAATCGGCATCTTCACCGATACTACAATTTCACCGAGCTCACAGCTGAGACAGTGCCCAGATCGTTACACCATTCGTGCAGGTCGGAACTTACCCGACAAGGAATTTCGCTACCTTAGGACCGTTATAGTTACGGCCGCCGTTTACTGGGGCTTCAATTCAATGCTTCTATTGCTATAACATCTCCTCTTAACCTTCCAGCACCGGGCAGGTGTCAGGCCTTATACTTCATCTTTCGATTTTGCAAAGCCCTATGTTTTTGTTAAACAGTCGCCTGGGCCATTTCTCTGCGGCTTCTCACTCAACATGAGGAAGCGCCCCTTCTCCCGAAGTTACGGGGCTATTTTGCCTAGTTCCTTAGCTGTGAATCACTCGAGCGCCTTAGTACATTATACTTGACCACGTGTGTCCGTTTATGGTACGAGTACTTAATAGATTAACGTTTAGCGGATTTTCTTGGGAGTCTGATTACATCCATATCCGATTGCACAAGTGCGCTCGGTACTATCAGGTTCGACTCAAACAGCGGATTTGCCTACCGTTCTCAATATCTACACCCTTTAACGACCTATTCCGTCAGGCCGCAGGACTGTCACTGCTCCGTCCCCACTTCACTCTATTAAGTAGTACTGGAATATTAACCAGTTCTTCCATCGGCTTCGCCTATCGGCTATACCTTAGGCCCCGACTAACCCTGATCCGATTAGCGTTGATCAGGAAACCTTAGTCTTCCGGCGTGGGGGTTTCTCGCCCCCATTATCGTTACTTATTCCTACATTTGCTTTTCCATCCGCTCCAGAGTAAGTTACCTTACGCCTTCTACGCTGTAATGGAATGCTCCCCTACCAATTCCGCTTATGCGGAATTCCATAGCTTCGGTAATATGCTTATGCCCGATTATTATCCACGCCAAACCGCTCGACTAGTGAGCTGTTACGCACTCTTTAAATGAATGGCTGCTTCCAAGCCAACATCCTAGCTGTCGCTGCAGTTCGACTTCGTTAATTCAACTTAGCATATATTTGGGGACCTTAGCTGATGGTCTGGATTCTTCTCCTCTCGGACATGGACCTTAGCACCCATGCCCTCACTGCCAAGAAACATTTACATGCATTCGGAGTTTATCAGGACTTGATAGGCGGTGAAGCCCTCGCATCCAATCAGTCGCTCTACCTCATGTAAACTGTCTTGACGCTGCACCTAAATGCATTTCGGGGAGTACGAGCTATCTCCAAGTTTGATTAGCCTTTCACCCCTACCCACAAGTCATCCGAAAACTTTTCAACGTTTACCGGTTCGGTCCTCCACTGTGTGTTACCACAGCTTCAACCTGCTCATGGGTAGATCACTTGGTTTCGCGTCTACTCCCACTGACTATGGCGCCCTGTTAAGACTCGCTTTCGCTTCGGCTGCAGACCTGAAGTCCTTAACCTTGCCAGTGAAAGTAACTCGTAGGATCATTATGCAAAAGGCACGCTGTCACTCCACGAAGGAGCTCCAACCGCTTGTAAGCGAACGGTTTCAGGATCTATTTCACTCTTCTATTCGAAGTACTTTTCACCTTTCCCTCACGGTACTGGTTCACTATCGGTCTCTGGGGAGTATTTAGCCTTAGCGGATGGTCCCGCCAAATTCATACAGGATTTCTCGTGTCCCGCACTACTCAGGATACTGCTATCAATCTAAAATCTTACCTGTACGGGATTATCACCCTCTATGATCGTTCTTTCCAAAACGTTCCAGTTCAATTTTAAACCAAATGTCGCAGTCCTATAACCCCAACTATGCATTGCTACATAATTGGTTTGGGCTGTTCCGCGTTCGCTCGCCACTACTAGCGGAATCACTTTTGTTTTCTTCTCCTAAGGGTACTTAGATGTTTCAGTTCCCCTCGTTCGCCTCCTAATAATAGGATAACATAGCTTCACTATGCTGGGTTGCCCCATTCGGAAATCTTGGAATCAATGGTTATTTGCACCTACCCCAAGCTTATCGCAGCTTATCACGTCCTTCATCGCCTCCCAGAGCCAAGGCATCCACCGTTCGCTCTTATTTGCTTTTTTTATTTCTTTATGCTCGTTGTACGGAAGGCATCAAGGCACATCCATACAAGTTCAATGCATTGATTAGATTGCTCTATCGTATCGCATTGATTTACTACTTTACTTTTTCTCTCTTTTCAATATGTCAAAGATCTTTCTTTCAATTTATAATCAATAATTATAGCGCCTCGCGGCTTTTAATTGAAATAAGTTGATTGTTAGTGGTTCATTACTAATAATCCTTTTATTTTTGGTGTGATATTAGTTTCAGTCAGACGCATAACAATGCGTTTCTATAGCATCATCACCATTTCATTCTTAAACAACTCGCTTGTTGTTCCTTTTTTATCCTCCTAAGTATTAATTGTTAATTATTAATTAATCTTGGTGGAGAATATCGGGCTCGAACCGATGACCCTCCCGTCTAATACGGGATGCTATAAGCCAACTGTTATTCGCCATGTTTATATTGTTTCTTCTATTCTCTCAATTTAACCCTCTGGTTATTTTGGTGGAGAATATCGGGCTCGAACCGATGACCCCCTGCGTGCAAGGCAGGTGCTCTAAGCCAACTGAGCTAATCCCCCGAATTCTTGTATTGTAGTCCCAGGCAGAGTTGAACTGCCGACCTCTACATTATCAGTGTAGCGCTCTAACCAACTGAGCTATAGGACTGGCTTTCTGACCCCTAACCCCTAAAGGGGGATCGAGACTTACAATTCCCCTTTTATATTCCCCTGATGGGGATAGGGCTTAATATTATATCATAAACAACAAATGTAGATAAGAAAGTGTCATTATTGTATACCACTTATTCTACTAAATCGATAACATCGCTCCAGAAAGGAGGTGTTCCAGCCGCACCTTCCGGTACGGCTACCTTGTTACGACTTAGCCCCAGTTACTAGTTTTACCCTAGGACGCTCCTTGCGGTTACGTACTTCAGGTCCCCCCAGCTTCCATGGCTTGACGGGCGGTGTGTACAAGGCCCGGGAACGTATTCACCGCGCCATGGCTGATGCGCGATTACTAGCGAATCCAGCTTCATGGAGTCGAGTTGCAGACTCCAATCCGAACTGAGAGAGGCTTTATGAGATTAGCATCCACTCGCGTGGTAGCGACCCTCTGTACCTCCCATTGTAACACGTGTGTCGCCCCGGACGTAAGGGCCGTGCTGATTTGACGTCATCCCCACCTTCCTCACACCTTACGGTGGCAGTCTCACTAGAGTCCTCAGCATGACCTGTTAGTAACTAATGATAGGGGTTGCGCTCGTTATGGCACTTAAGCCGACACCTCACGGCACGAGCTGACGACAACCATGCAGCACCTACACATCTGCTATTGCTAGAAAATCAGTTTCCTGATCGGTCAGATGCATTTCAAGCCCGGGTAAGGTTCCTCGCGTATCATCGAATTAAACCACATGTTCCTCCGCTTGTGCGGGCCCCCGTCAATTCCTTTGAGTTTCATTCTTGCGAACGTACTCCCCAGGTGGAATACTTAACGCTTTCGCTTTGCCACATACAGTATATCGCATACAGCTAGTATTCATCGTTTACTGCGTGGACTACCAGGGTATCTAATCCTGTTTGATCCCCACGCTTTCGTGCCTCAGCGTCAGTTGTATCCCAGTAAGCTGCCTTCGCAATTGGTGTTCTGTGTTATATCTAAGCATTTCACCGCTACACAACACATTCCGCCTACCTCATTTACACTCAAGACTAACAGTTTCAATGGCAATTTTACAGTTAAGCTGCAAACTTTCACCACTGACTTATCAGTCCGCCTACGCACCCTTTAAACCCAATAAATCCGGATAACGCTTGGATCCTCCGTATTACCGCGGCTGCTGGCACGGAGTTAGCCGATCCTTATTCGTAAAGTACATACAATAGACTACACGTAATCTTTTTTATTCCCTTACAAAAGAAGTTTACAATCCATAGAACCTTCTTCCTTCACGCGACTTGGCTGGTTCAGGCTCTCGCCCATTGACCAATATTCCTCACTGCTGCCTCCCGTAGGAGTCTGGTCCGTGTCTCAGTACCAGTGTGGGGGACCTTCCTCTCAGAACCCCTAATGATCGTTGCCTTGGTGAGCCATTACCTCACCAACTAGCTAATCATACGCATGCCCATCTGTAAGCCATAAATGTTTAACTGATCAATCCATGCAGATAATCAGTATTATGCGGTATTAGTCCGAATTTCTCCGGGTTATTCCCCTCTTACAGGTAGGTTGCATACGTGTTACTCACCCGTGCGCCGGTCGCCACCTCAGATTACTCCTTGTGATGCCCCTCGACTTGCATGTGTTAGGCCTGTCGCTAGCGTTCATCCTGAGCCAGGATCAAACTCTTCGTTGTATCTTTTTTTTATTTGCTCGGATGCTATCTCTTTTATTTATTGTAGAAATTGACGTGGTATAAAAAATTTGACATTAATGTCCAATTTTCTTTAGCTCAGCATAGCACAAATAAATTTGTCTCTGCTTTCACTTGCAAAAAATTTTCCCTTCCTTATACTACATTTTTGTTGTTCATGTATTCTCAAAGATCGTTGCTTGATATTTAACAGTGTCTGTTATTTCACTTCGCAGTGATTCTAATGTCAAGTCTTTTGTGTATCTTAATTAATCGCTCCCGATTAATCAGCTTTCTGTTTTTTTGCCCTTGAACTAGTTCGGAAAAAACTTCGTTTCAAAAGGGACTGCAAAGGTAATGCAAGTTTTTAAACTACCAAAACTTTTACCAAAATAATTTCATTTTTTTATTTTCAACTCTAAAACAAGTCGCAAACAAAACTTCTTTTTCTTATCATCCAATCACTCTTAATTGAACTGTTGCTTTATTCTTTTTCACTGTGTTTTAAAACTTAAAACCGCCGCTCCGAAAGGGAGTGCAAAGGTAATACTTCTTTTTAAACCACCAAACCTTTACCTAAAATTTTTGCAAAATTTATTTCTCAACCCATCTAACAAACGAAGTGAAAATAATCCAAAGAAAATCTTTCTTATTATCATTATTCATTTCTCAATCTCAAACCAAACAAGGCTTATCTCTAAAAGCGGGTGCAAAAGTACTCGATTTAATTATACAAACCAAATGTTTTAATGAAATATTTTAAATAAA
>Ga0233425_10000264_pt1 | contig 139165 bp, 96 predicted proteins | sample Watercolumn_Towu_2_FD_181712 | JGI IMG/M metagenome (GOLD analysis project Ga0233425, IMG submission 181712) | Freshwater microbial communities from Lake Towuti, South Sulawesi, Indonesia - Watercolumn_Towuti2014_140_MG | ecosystem: Environmental > Aquatic > Freshwater > Lake | place...
CCGAGCGCGGATAACGTAAAAGTGACGGCGGCCACCTGGAACGGGACGAACATCGTGGTAACGGCGACGAACACCAGCGGCTGTACGGCCCTGACAGCGGTGTATAACGGCAACAACCAGGCGTTCAGCGGTACTGGCACCTGCACGGCAACATTCGGCACAGGAGTAGTGTACACCAGTTCAGTTCCGACATTGAACGTGACGACCACTAATGCGGAAGGCCTAGGCGTTACCGGTTACCGGATCAGTACTCCCTAAAGGCGCTTAGTCCAATAACCCATAACGCATCAAAGCCCACCTCGGTGGGCTTTGATGCGTTATGGGGTGCGCTTCTTCTGTATTTCCTCTTTTTGGATGCTCCTACCAGCTGTGTACAGACTGCTGGCCCTATCGGGTCAAATCCCCCCTGTTGAGTTAGAATTCCCTTAATAATAGTTAATGCTCATCATAGACCTCTACGGAAGTTGCATTTTTGTGCACTTCCAAGATAAATTATATCCTGCCAGAAAATAATTTATATTTTTTATATAGAAGGTTATATGTTGACAGCACCTTTTATTTGTCTAGGCGCGAATTTTGGCTCGATTTTTGCAAAAAAAATGACAGGTTAAAAATTTATCGTGTGTGCTGTTCTGTAAACGGCAGAGACTGGATAAATTATTTTACTGAACACGCATTATATTGTGCTATACTTCTTACATTTGCATCTTTCTACCCATTCTCACGTATCTTCGCATTGGATTTGACTGCCATCTAAGGGCTAAGATGTGTTTGTAGGGCGAATAAAATTGAGCAATATAGTTTTTATTTAATATAAATTTGGAGAGTTAACATGAAGAGATTACACACTATTCTCTGTGGCCTTGTGGCGCTGTTGGCGGCAAGCGTTGGCCAGTCGTCGGTCATCGATGCACCACATAATGAGACCAATGGAATTAAGTGTTCAACCTGCCACAGTTATTCATTATGGTGGCAGTACTCACCAACTACCCAGAACAGCACACCTAATCACACAGCGATTGTCGATGCTGTTTGTATGACTTGCCACAGTGGGTCAGGTCAAGCACCAAAAGCATTAACTCATTCATCAACCGTGATGGACTCGACGGTTCACGGGACATGGGGGGTGGGCTGTATGGATTGCCATAACCCTCATTACCAGGATCAGCTTAAATGGGTTGGGTCGGTGACTGAACCTTACCTAGTGACTGCTACTATTTCAGGTGTTACATACAATACAGGGCTTGATCAAACCACAATTAGCTATACCAATGCGACATCTAACACTAATTGGCCTGCATCGGGAGCGCTCAGTAACGATTTGGATTGGTCCAATAAAAGTCTCTCCCATCCTAACCGTGGTTTGATATTAGTCCATGATACTCACGCCACCTCAAATACATTTCTCATTCTCTCTGCTAGTCCCACTCAGGTAGTGGTGAAAGGTAAGATTGATACTAGCACGATTGATCCCAACTTTATAGATCCCCAGACTCAGCTTCAAAATTCCGCTACTTGTAATACATTCGGCCTTATCTATGGTGATTTGGTCAGAAACAGTATTAACACAAAGGCGGTTAGATTTTTTGATCCGAATGGTGGTTTCGTCGAGTCAAGTCTGACTCCTTCCGGTATTTGCCAAGTCTGTCATACAGGGACAACTCGTTTTACTAATGATGGTGCAATGCCGTCGGGCGGAGATTCGCACGCGACTCGTATTGCTACAAATTGTACGTCATGCCACAAACATCAGGATGGATTTAAGGGTGGTAGTCATGATAATACTAGCTTTGCCTGGGCCGGTAACTGTGCCAGCTGTCATAACCCAAATAATTCTGTAGTGAGTATTGTTAATGAAGTTCATGGCAGTAGTTGTGGAATGTGTCATGTCAATCCAGCAGGCGGTGGTGTACGCAAGGATGGTGATGCGAGTAATGGGATTGACGGTAGTGCCATTGGGGCGACCAATGGTTCATCATGCGTGGATTGTCATATAACACGCCTCAATTTGACTAGCGGTGGTATCCACCACGTTTCCCAAAGTGGGTATGCTGCCGCAGGTGATTGTACTCATTGTCATGGTACTGGTGCTGGGAAACTAGCTGCGAATCACGTCGGAACGATCCAGCCGGAGTCTAACTGTGTGGGTTGTCACACAGGGACAGCAGGAACGGCAACTGGAGCGCCAGTTAATGCAACGGACCCCAAGATTCACGACGCCTGTGCGACGTGCCATGAGACGAACGGGGCATTAAAGGCAGCATACGGCAAGGCAATCGCAATGCCCGTAGGCGGAGCTGGGACGAACGATGGCGGCGGTCTGTGTAGCGCTTGCCATGGCAGTTATTTTGTGAATCACACCCATAGCCATAACTTGGGTACAGTGACACTGTGTCTGAACTGCCATGTGGCAGCATCAGCCCCATTTGTGACAGCAGGGCAAGCGCATGGCAACGTAGGCTGCCAGGCGTGTCACAATACGACAACAGGAGCCTTGGTCGGCAGCGCCACTGGCAAGACGGCGGGCGCCGATTGTTCGACCTGCCACACGGGATACTTTGACAGCCACACCCACACCCACACCATGGATACAGTGGCGATGTGCGTGAGCTGTCACACCACGGCGACCACAGCTCCATATGTAGCAACAGGGCAGACGCATGCACGACAGGGGTGTCAAACCTGTCATAGCGCAACAACCGGTATTTTGACGGGCAGCGCAACTGGGAAGAAGGGAGTAGTAGGAATCAATTGTCAGACCTGCCACAGCACATATTTCAATAACCATAGTCATAACCACGTCAACAATGTGAAGGTAAATTCCGCCACATCGCCAGCCGTGGTGAATTGCACGAATTGCCATGTGGCAACTTCGACACCGTTTGTCGGCGATGGTCAGGTTCATGCCAACCAGGGTTGTCAGTCGTGTCATAGCACCTTGAACGGGACTTTGATTGGCAGCGCACAAGGCAAGGCTCCAGGCGGTGAGTGCGCGACCTGCCATGCGGCATACTTCAGCGGACATGGACACAACCACACGGTATCGCTCCAGGGGACGGATCTTGGCCAGGGTGCGCCAGGGGCACCCTGTTCGAACTGCCATGCGGTAGGTTCATGGTTTGCCATCAACCAGTTGCATGGTTTGGGGACTTGTTCTACCTGCCATAACGCAACTCGTACCACGGGTAATCCGAACAATGCTTCGGAGACGGTGCAGGATGTAATCAGCGCCAACGCCAATCCTACGAGTTGCCTGGCGTGTCATTGGACCAAGAAGACTCCTGCCACCCACGGCGGACACACGGCAACAGCCTTTGTCTGGGATGCGTCTACGCAGGCAAGTTGCGGTGCTGCGGCCTGTCATAACTCAGCGGTGAATACCAACGTGGTGATTGGTGTACACGGCAACAAGTGTACTTTGTGTCACATAGATCCGGACCATGGTAACTATACCCGTAGGGCCGGCACGGATGGCTCGGCGATAGGAGTCACCAAGGATACCGGTGCGACTTGCACGGCGTGTCATAACAGCACAACGTATCCGAAGGGAGCAATTCATCACGATACGGTCAACGCCACGAATGGGACATGTACGACCTGCCACAGCGGATCTACCTATGGCGGTAATCATACGGCATTGGTAGCGACAGACAGCAACTGCTCAACGGCCTTGTGTCATCCTGGGACCGCCGGAACGACAACAGGTGTGCCGTTGAGTGTAGCTGACAACAAGGTTCATGATGCCTGTACGACCTGCCATGAGACGAGTGGTGTCCTGAAGGCGGCTTATGGCAAGGCGATCGCCATGCCGAACGGCGGAGCGGGGAGCAATAATGGCGGCGGCACCTGTACGGCATGCCATGGCACGTACTTCCCGAACCACACGAACGCCAACCATACGACGCGGGTAGCGGAATCAACCAACTGTTCGCTCTGTCATCTGTCAGCGAGTATTGTAGGAACAGCGACGGGCATTCCGGTTGATCCGGCCAACAACAAGGTCCATGATGCTTGCGGGACGTGCCATAACGCCGATGGTAGCTTGCGTGCGGCGTACGGCAAGGCTTCAGCCATGCCGGCCGGCGGCGGAGCCTGCGAGGCGTGTCATGGGGCATATTTTGCGAGTCATAGCAACGCTAATCACAGCACCCGGGTAGCTGATACGGCAAACTGCAACAAGTGTCATCCGACGGCAAGCATTGCCGGAACAGCCACCGGTGTTCCTGTTGATCCGGCCAACAATAAGGTCCATGACGCATGTACGACTTGCCACAACACTAACGGCAGTCTGCGTACTGCCTACGGCAAGGCGACCTCGATGCCTGCAGGCGGTGGCGATTGCAACGCGTGTCATGGCGCGTACTTCGTGAACCATATTAACGCCAGCCATCTGACTCGGGTGGCGACTTCATCGAATTGCGACTCATGTCATGCTTCCGGCACTATTGCCGGCACGGCAACAGGAATCCCCGTTGATCCTGCCGACAACAAAGTCCATGATGCCTGCGCAACCTGTCATGACACCACCACGGGTGCGCTCTTGGCAGCCTACGGTAAGGCCTCGGCAATGCCTGCAGGTGGCGGCGCTTGTGAGGCATGTCATGGCGGTTATTTCGGTAGCCATACCCATGGACACAGCATGAGTACGGTGTCTATGTGTACGACGTGTCACATCACTGCCACCACAGCGCCATATACAGCGTCAGGCCAGACCCACAGCCGTCTTGGTTGTGGGACATGTCACAACACGGCAAACGGAGCCTTGATCGGCAGCGCCATTGGCAAGACGGCGGGCGCCAATTGCCAGACGTGTCACAGTGCATATTTCAACGGCCACAGCCATAGCCACGTTATGAATACGGTGGCCCTTTGCGTGAGCTGTCATGCGACGGCGACGACAGCGCCTTATGTGGCCAGTGGTCAGACCCATGCCCATCTTGGCTGCCAGACCTGCCATAGCAGCACGACAGGCGCCTTGAGCGGCAGCGCAAGCGGCAAGACGAGTGGTGCCAATTGTCAGACGTGTCACAGTGCGTACTTCAACGGCCATAGTCATAATCATGGCACATCGGTGAAGATAAATACCGCGACAACACCGGCCACGTCCAATTGCGTGGGGTGCCACAACGCTACGGCAGCTCCTTTTGTCGACGCAGGCCAGGTCCACGCTCCGCAGGGATGTCAGAGCTGCCACAGCGCAACTGACGGATCGTTGCGTGGCAGCGCTTCAGGCCATAGCACCGGAGGAGAGTGCGTCAGTTGCCATAGTGCGTACTTCAATGGCCATACCCAGCACAACAGCACAACGCATGCGGTATTGATGCGCGGCACCGATCTGTCCAGTGGTGCGGCCTGTAATACATGTCATGCTATAGGCGGCGTAGGTACTCCGAAGTTTACTAATGCCTGGGGTGGAGCATCTGGCATTTATGCGTTGCACCGTTCAGACTGCACATTGTGTCACAACTCAACGCGTACGATCAATGTAAAAACTGGCTATGCCAGTGTCCAGGCAATCATCCTCGACAATAACCTGACGATTGGTTGTCTTGATTGTCACAGTGACCGGAGCGCAACTCACGGCGGGCATTTAGCGACTGATTTTATCTGGGATGCGACAAGCCAGACCAGTTGTGGAGCAGCCGCCTGTCATAATTCAGGAGTGAATACCGATGTGGTGGCTTCGGTGCATGGCGGTCAGTGCGCCTTGTGCCATGTGTCGACGACTACTGGCGATTATACGCGCCGTGGTGGCACCGATGGTACAGCGGTGGGTGCAGTGCTTGGCGCGACGTGTACAACATGCCACAATTCTACGACCTATCCGAAGGGCATGATCCACCACGATACAGCGAACGCAGCCAATGGTAACTGCACGTCATGTCATAACGGGACAACCTATGGCGGTAACCACACAGCATTGGTAGCGACAGATGGCAACTGCACGAGTTGCCATACCGGTACGGCCGGTACGGCGACGGGAGTACCGCTGAGCCTGGCAGATAATAAGGTTCATGACGCCTGTACAACGTGCCATGAGACGAGTGGGGTATTGAAGGCGCCGTATGGCAAGGCTATCGCGATGCCCGTCGGCACCTCGGCGAGCAATGACGGCGGTGGAACTTGTACCGCCTGCCATGGCGCTTACTTCTCCAGTCATGTTAACATTGACCACACCGTCCGTGTTGCAGGGCATGCCGATTGTACCTACTGCCACAATGCGACGGCTGGAACAGCGACCACTGTCCCGGTCAATCCTGCTGACAACAAGGTTCACGATACCTGCGGGACCTGTCATGACACGACGACTGGTGCCCTCTTGCCAGCAACCACCGCGACGACAACCCCGATCACGATCCTGAATGGGTGGTCCAATGTACACTCCAGCGTGCCCGCCGCCCCGGCTACGAGCAAGACAGATTTAGCGGTTGGCAACGTCAGTGTCTCGTCAGGCAATAACCGTGCGCTTATGGTCGCCGTGGTCATGGAAGATGCAACAGGTACTTCGACCAACGCGACCAGCATTGTGGTGAAGTGCAATAACATCCAACTGAACCCAATAGCCTTTGCCACGAATCTGACCGCCCGTGAGCATGCCTGGTTGGGTTACTTGCTTGAAGGGCAGATCCCGGTGGGCTCTGTGCCGTTGACGGTCACCTATACCAACGACCAGAATGTCACTGGCCTGCATGTGAAATGGGCCGCTTATGCAAACGTGGATCAGGAGACCCCGTTTGCCGGCAATGCAGCGGCATACAGCACGAACAATAATGTTACCTTTGTTCAAGGAGTCAACTACGTAACCAGCGGCAGAACGGTGTACGTAGCTGGCAATGGAGACAGCACTGCCACGATGACTCCTCCTACGGGTTTCGGGGCGAGCGAGGCTGTGCCGACCACGGCGAATGGTCATACCAGCATGATCTCCCAGACCGCAAATCATGCAGGTGGTGGAACCCACGCCAGCAATACCCAGGTAACCTTCTCTGGCACCACATACTCCGCGCTGGCGGTTGCCTCATTGCGACCTGCTTCTAATTCAACTCCTAATTATGCTGATGTCATCGCTATTGCCCCAGGGAGTTGCCTGACCTGTCATGGCGCGTACTTCACCAGCCACACTCATGCTGACCACTCTGCTAAGGTTGCTGACACCGGTAACTGTAATAGCTGTCATCCTGCTACAGCCGGTACCAGCACCGGGATTCCTGTCAATGCGAGCAATAATAAGGTCCATGATGATTGCGCAACCTGTCATAGCAGTAATGGGAGTCTGAAGGCTGCTTACGGAAAGGCAACTGCGATGCCTGCGGGCGGCGGCAACTGTAATGTCTGCCATGGCGCCTACTTCATCAGCCACGTCAATGCCGACCACAGTACCCGAGTTGCTGCATCAGCTAACTGTAATACATGCCATCCGGCAGCCAGCATCGCCGGAACCTTGACAGGTATCCCGGTCGATCCGGCAAACAACAAAGTCCATGATGCCTGCGCGACTTGTCATAACGTCACAACAGGCGCCTTGCTTGCTGCTTACGGTAAGGCCTCGAGCATGCCTGTTGGCGGTGGTGCTTGTGAGGCGTGTCATAGTGCCTACTTTGCGAATCACACCCATAATCACACCATGGGGACAGTATCTATCTGTCTGAACTGCCATGTCGCCGCTTCGGCACCATTTGTCACAGCTGGCGAAGCACATAAGAACGGATGTCAGACCTGTCATAATACAACGACTGGTGACTTGATCGGCAGTGCCATTGGCAAGACAGCGGGCGCCAACTGTCAGGACTGTCATGTCAGTTATTTCAATGGGCATGGTCATACTCATGTTATGAGTACCGTGCCGATGTGTGTCAGCTGCCATACAACGGCTACAACAGCCCCATATGTTGCGGTTGGTCAGACGCACGCACGCCTTGGCTGTCAAACCTGCCACAGTGCTACCACTGGCGCATTGGGCGGTAGCGCTACCGGCATGAAGGGGGTTGCGAACCTGAACTGTCAGACCTGTCACAGCGCCTATTTCAACGGACACACTAAAGACCATAGCACTCTGGTGAAGGTGAACACAGACACTTCCGTGCCGGTGGCCAATTGCACATATTGTCACGCCGCAACCAATGCACCGTTCGTTGGTAGTGGACAAGCGCATGCCAATAGCAGCTGTCAAACCTGTCATAGTGCTCTTAATGGATCGTTGATCGGTAGTGCAGTGACTGGCGGAGGCGAGTGTATCACTTGCCACACGGCATATTTCAATGGCCATAGCCATAGCCATACCGTCGCTGTGCAGGCTACCGATCTCGCCCAAGGTGGATCTGGATCACAGTGTACCAGCTGTCATTCGGTTACCACATGGCCTGCGATCTATACCCTCCATCTTGGTGTCTGTTCGACCTGTCACAATGCGACGCGCCTCACTGGCAATCCGAACAACTTGACTGAGACCGTGGGTGATGTGATTAGCGCCAATGCCAATCCAACCGGATGTCTCAACTGCCACTGGAATAAACAAACCCCAGCAACGCACGGAGGACATACCGCCACTTCCTTCGTGTGGACAGTCGCCACTCAGAATAGCTGTGGAGCAACAGCGTGTCATAATTCAGCGGCAAATACCGATGTTGTCGTGGCAGTCCACAGCAACAACTGCGCACTGTGTCATGTCGATCCTAACAATGGCAACTATACCCGCCGCGCTGGCACTGACGGTTCCGCAATAGGGGTGCTGAAAGATACTGGCGCTAGCTGCACTAACTGTCACAGCCCAGCAACCTACCCGACAGGCGCTATTCACCACGACACGGTGAACGCCACAAACGGAAACTGCACCAACTGCCACAGTGGCGCTATTTATGGTGGCAATCACACGGCCTTGGTGGCAGTAGACACCACCTGTAACTCAGCGTCCTGCCATCCAAACACGGCTGGCACTGCAAGCGGAATCCCGGTCAGTGCCTTGGACAACAAGGTCCATGACGCCTGCACGACCTGTCACGAGACAAGTGGCGTCTTGAAAGCGGCGTATGGCAAGGCGATCGCCATGCCTGATGGTGGCGCAGGCAGTAATAACGGTGGCGGTGATTGTGCAGCCTGCCACGGAGCCTACTTCCCGAACCATATCAACGCCAGTCATACAACCCGGGTTGCTGATTCGGCAAACTGTAACCTCTGTCATGTGACGGTTTCCATTGTCGGCACGAGCACCGGAGTTCCAGTTGACCCGGCTAATAATAAAGTGCATGACGCCTGCGCTACCTGTCATAATGCCAACGGTTCGCTACGCACAGCCTATGGCAAGGCTTCGGCGATGCCTGCTGGTGGTGGCGTCTGCGAGGCGTGTCACAGTGCCTACTTTGCAAGCCATGTCAATGCCAACCACCTGACCCGTGTTGCGGACACAACTAACTGCAACACCTGTCACACGGGGACAGCAGGCACGGCAACGGGCATTCCGGTGAGTGCGTCTGACAACAAGGTCCATGACAACTGTGCCGTCTGCCATAACAGCAACGGTAGCCTGCGTGCCCAGTACAGCACCAAGGCCCCGAACATGCCTGCTGGCGGCGGTACCTGTAATGCCTGCCATGGCGCTTATTTTATCAACCACAGTAACGCCAATCATACAGCGCGGGTAGCTCCATCCACGGCCTGTGTATCGTGTCACAACGGCACTGCCGGGACAGATACAGGGATTCCGACCAGCACAATCGACAACAAGGTCCACGATACCTGCGCCACCTGCCATAACACGACCACGGGAGTGTTGCTGGCCGGTTACGGCAAGGCACCGAGCATGGTGGCACCAGGAGGAGCCTGTGAGGCCTGTCATGGCACGTACTTTGACGGACACACCCATGGCCACAGCATCCCGACAGTATCGCTGTGCCTGAATTGCCATACGGCAACCACTGCGCCGTATGCGGCAGCTGGCCAGGCTCATGGCAATCAGGGTTGTAAGACCTGCCACAGTGCTACGAATGGCTTGTTGACAGGGAGTGCGGCAGGCAAGACTGCGGGCGCTACCTGCTCGACTTGTCACAGCACGTATTTCAATGGTCATCAGCATAGCCATGACATGGTGACAGTGCCGTTGTGCGTGAGTTGCCATACCACAGCGACCACGGCACCGTATGTCGCTACCGGACAGACCCACGCCCGGTTGGGTTGCCAGACCTGTCACAGCACCACCACCGGCCAGCGTGTAGGATCCGCAGCGGGCAAGACTAGGGGGGCGAGCTGCCAGACCTGCCATAGCGCTTACTTTGATGGCCACAGCCATAATCACGGCGATAACACTGGTCCAAAGATGACGGCGAACCTTGTAACTACGCCGAACACAACAAATTGCGCTGGCTGCCATACGACAGCGACCACGGCGCCGTTCACCGGAGCAGGCCAGACTCACTCGCGCCTGGGCTGCCAGACCTGTCATGACACAGCAACTAATGGCGCCTTGAAGGGTAGCGCCCAAGGGCATGGCACAGGCAACACGGAGTGCGTCACCTGTCATACGGGCTACTTCACCGGCCACCAGCAGCATAACAGCACAACCCATGATGTCCTGATGCGGGCAACCGATCTCGCCGCAGGCGCGGCCTGTAATACTTGTCATCGTCCGGGTGGAATGATGAGCGGCAATCCGCTGTTCACCAACAGCTGGTCGGGCACCGATGGCATACTTGCCCTGCACAGAAATGACTGCGGGTTCTGCCATAACTCGACCCGGACGATCAATATCGGAGCGGGCTATACCTCTGTAGTTGATGTGATCAAGAATGCGACCACGGTTGCCTGTCTGAACTGCCACGCAAACAAGACAGTTGAGCATGGCGGGCACAATGAGGGCGACGGTACGTTCGACTGGACAGTAACAGCCACCCCGACTTCATGTGCTAACTGCCACGGTATTGGGGGCAACAGTACGTCGGCACCGAAGGGTGAGATCATCGCTGGTGTCCACAGTAACAGCTGCGCCAAGTGTCACCAAGGCGGCGCACCGGGAGCGACCTTGATTGGGTCTGCCACCCATGCCACAGTTGGCGTGAAGCCGCACCTGTGCATCGAGTGTCATACGGCAGCCTTCAACGGCCACAGCCATGGCACGAGCGTAGGCGGTCATGACATACTGCAGCGGAGCGGGGACCGGGTCAATAATGGCGCTTACTGTAACGAGTGCCACAAGCGCGGCGGGGTCAGCTCGGCCAATCCTCTGTTCACCAACACCTGGACCGGTACCGATGGCATCCTGGCCCTGCACCAGGGCAGCTGTGTTCTCTGTCATAATTCCGCGCGGACGACCAATCTGAACCCGTCGTACAGCTCGGTGAACGATGTGATCATGCACGCCACCGCTGTAGCCTGTCTTGACTGTCATGCGGATCGTGCGGGAACGCACAGCAGCCACGACGCTGGTGACTTTGGCTGGTCCGGGACATGTAATACCTGTCACAGCGGCGCCAACATCGCTATTAACGTCCACAAGGGCAACTGTGGCTTGTGCCATGTCAACCCGAATGGCGGCGGCGTCACCCGGGCCGGCACCGACGGCAGCGCCCTGTTGGCATCGGCTCTGCCGTTGCCGCGGACAGCGACCTGTCTTGATTGTCATCCGATTGGCACCTACCCAACGGGTGGAATCCACCATAATACGCGGACGGCAGCGACCAATGACTGTTTGACCTGTCACGTGGCCATCAACCACAGCACCTTTGTCACCAACGTGGCGCCATGTAACAAGTGTCACACCCAGACGGCAGGCACGGCAACCGGGATGCCAGTTGATATGGCCAACGGTCGGGTCCATGACTCCTGCCGCACCTGTCATACCTTCAACGCCACAACCCTGGCCGGGCAGTTGGTAGCGCCGACCGGGAAGAAGGGAGTCACTGCGATGGCTCTTGGTAGTTGTACCGGGTGTCACACCAACGTCACCACGATGCATCACTCCAACCGTCATTCGTTGATCGGCGAATGCGAGTACTGTCATGCCGATCCTCGGAACGCGTCCGGCCAGACAACCTTTGTGGAGACTGCGCCGACTGGAGGTATCCCGACGCATCTACCGTGCGAAGAGTGCCATGTGAAACCGAAACGCGGTACGACAGTCAATGGCTGGACAGCAACTGCAGGCCAGATGACCATTTACGCATACAACGAGGGGAGCACACACTCGACGACGAACTACTCATCCGACTTCACTCGGACGGTAGCGCACAGCAGTGGGCATGTGATCGGCAACACGGCAGGCCAGATCAACAACTGGGGTATCTGCTTCAGCTGTCATGATGGTACGGTGGGCAAGGCAGTACGGGTCAACCATTTCCACGCCAAGCCGACAGCGATTTCGGCGACGAATACGTCGTGCGGCACCACTGGCACGTCTCGGTATGCCCCGGGTCGTGAGGCGACGAATACGATGGCGAACTTCGACTTCTTCGCCTCGACCTTCCGCCCGACCAGTACCCGTCCCGGTGGTACTGGCTCGTGTAACCAGGTGGCGGAGTGGACCGGCGCTGTGAAGTACGGCAGCACGAACTACACGGCCAGCGACCTGGCAGTGCCAGATCCGTGGAGCACGGCGGTAACCACGCTGCCGATGTTCCCGGCGCAGACCAAGAATACCACGGTGAGCCCGAGCGCTGACAACGTCAAGGTAACGAGCGCGATATGGAATGGCACGAACATCGTGGTAACGGCGACGAACACTGACGGCTGTGCAGCCATGACGGCAGTCTACAATGGTAACAACGCCTCGTTCAGTGGCACCGGCATCTGTACGGCAACCTTTACTACGTCGGTGGTTTACACCAGCACGGTGCCGACCCTGAACGTCACGACGACCAATGCTGAGGGCATTGGCGTCACCGGCTACCGTATTACCGATGCATCGTCAAATCCGTTGGGCCACCTGGAGGGCGATGGCAGCTTCACCTGGGAAGTGACCTGCCAGGGCTGTCACGGCGTAGGAAGCGGTAGCGTTGCGGCGCCGAAGGGTGAGATCATCGCCGGTGTCCATACAAGCGAGTGCGGATTCTGCCACCAGGGCGGGGTCGGCGGTGGCAACTTGATCGGATCGGCATCCCGGGCGACCGGCAAGCCGGTACCGCATAGCTGCACAGAGTGCCATACTGGCTATTTCGATGGTCACTTCCATGGCAATAACACCAATGGTAAGGTCCACGACGTGTCCATGCGCGGCACTGACCTGTCCGCAGGCAGCGCCTGTAACACCTGCCACCGTCGTGGTGGCACCACCTCGGGCAACCCGCTGTTCACCAATACCTGGACAGGCGCAGACGGCATCCTGGCCTTGCACCAGTTGGGTTGCGGCGAGTGCCACAACTCGACGCGCACGATCAAAATCGGTGCAGGCTATACCTCCATTGCCAATGTGATCATGGAAGGCACCAATGTGGGCTGCCTGGATTGTCATGCCAACCGTGTGAATGGTCACGGCAACCATGCTGAAGGGGACGGCACCTTTGCCTGGACGCCAGCGTGTCAGACCTGCCACGCTACCGGAAGCGCCAGCACAGCAGCGCCGAAGGGCGAGATTATCGCCGGTGTCCATAGCGGCAGCTGTGCCAAGTGTCACCAGAATGGCACTGGCGGCGCAACCTTGATCGGTTCGGCCACTAACGCCGACCTGGCACCACGGCCGCATTACTGCACGGATTGTCATACGACGTACTTCGATTCTCATCAGCACGGCACAAGCCATGACGTCTTGATGCGGGCCGGTGATCTGTCGGCCGGCTCACCGTGTAACTTCTGTCATAAGGTGGGCGGCTCGGCATCTGGGAATCCGGTGTTTGTCAACAGCTGGACCGACCCGAACGGAATTTTGGCCCTGCATCAGTTGGGCTGCGGGGAGTGTCACAATTCGACGCGGACAGCCAACGTAAGCGCCGGTTTCAGCTCGGTACAGGATGTGATCATGCGCGGCACCTCAGTCAGCTGTCAGAACTGTCATGACAACCGGGTGGCAAGCCACGGCCGTCATGCCGAGGGTGATGGTGCGTTCGGTTGGGTGAGTTCGTGCCAGACCTGTCATGGAGTGGGCAGCGCAAGCATTAACGCACCGCAGGGTGAGATCATCCTCGGAGTTCATAATGACAGCTGCGCGTACTGTCACCAGGGTGGTGTCGGCGGCGGGGTACTGATCGGTTCGGCCACCAATGCGACCCTGGGAGTGAAGCCGCATATCTGCACGGAATGTCATCCGACCTATTTTAATGGTCATCTGCGCGGCCAGTCCCATGTTGTCATCATGAAGACGACGGACAAATCAAACAACGCGGCATGCAACACATGTCACCGGCGAGGCGGCACGACTAGCGCTAATCCGTTGTTCACCAATACCTGGAGCGGCACGGACGGTATCCTTGCCCTGCATCAGAGCACCTGCAGCCTGTGCCATGACTCGACGCGGACCATAAATGTGGGCGCAGGGTATACCTCGGTCCAGAATGTCATCTTGTCAGCAGCGGGGGCCGGATGCTTGGATTGTCACACTGACCGGGCAGCAGGGCACGCCAGCCACAACCCGACGGATTTCGTCTGGGATGGCACCTGCAACACCTGCCATACGGGCTCTAACATCGTTGCCAATGTCCATAGGGCAAAATGTGGCATCTGCCATGTGAATCCGGCAGGTGGCGGGACGCGGAAGGCGGGGACGGATGGCAGCGCATTGCTTGGCGATGCCTCCGGCCTGCACCGGATGGCAGCGTGTTCGACCTGTCATCCGAGCGCGACCTATCCGGTGAGCAAGATCCATCACGACACGCCGCCGGCAGCGAGCAACGACTGCACCACCTGCCATGCGACTTCTAATCACACGACAATGGTCAACGGCACAGGCACCACCTGTATCACCTGCCACACGGCGACCGCTGGCACGGCCAGCGGGGTGCCGGTAAACATGGCTGACGGCAAGGTGCATGACGCCTGCCGTACCTGTCACACCTTCGATGCCAACTTGGAAGGTGTGCTGGTGGCAGCGACCAATAAGCGTGGCGTGACAGCGATGCCGGCCGGTGGCGCCCTCAGCAACGATGGTGGCGGCCTGTGTACAGTCTGTCATACGGCAACGGCACCCAGCATCCATCACGGCAATGCCCATGCGGTAATCGGCGAGTGCGAGTGGTGTCATGCCGATCCGCGTAATGCAGCAGGCGGCACCAACTTCCAGGAGACGGCTCCGGTTGGCGGCATCCCGACCCACCTGCCGTGCGAGGAGTGCCATGTGACGCCGAAGCGTGGCACAACGGCCAATGGCTGGACGGCAACAGCAGGGCAGATGACGATCTATGCCTATAACGAAGGCAGCACCCACTCAACGACGACGTACAGCGCCGACTTCTCACGGACGGTTGCCCATAGCGGCGGCCATGTGATCAGCAATACGGTGGGCCAGATCAACAACTGGGGCATCTGCTTCAGTTGCCATGATGGAACAGGCACGGCGGGCAAGGCAGTACGAGTCAATCATTTCCACGCCAAGCCGACGTCGATCACGGCGACAAACACCTCGTGCGGCACCACCGGCACGTCGCGTTACGCCCCTGGGCGTGAGGAGACCAACACGATGGCGAGCTTCGACTTCTTCGCCTCGCAGTTCCGTCCGGCAAGCACGCGTCCTGGCGGCTCGGGCTCCTGTAATCAGACGGCAGAGTGGACGAACGCGGTCAAATACGGCAGCACTATCTTTACAGCGACTGACTTGGTTGTTCCAGATCCGTGGAGCACGGTGACCAATACCTTGCCGATGTTCCCGGCGCAGACAGCCAAGACGACGACGACGCCGAGCGCGGATAACGTAAAAGTGACGGCGGCCACCTGGAACGGGACGAACATCGTGGTAACGGCGACGAACACCAGCGGCTGTACGGCCCTGACAGCGGTGTATAACGGCAACAACCAGGCGTTCAGCGGCACTGGTACCTGCACGGCGACGTTTGGGACAGGGGTGGTGTACACCAGTACCGTTCCGACGTTGAACGTGACGACGACCAATCCGGAAGGTTTGGGCGTCACCGGGTACCGGATCAAGGATCAGACCGTCTCAACTAGTGCTCACACCGAAGGTGACGGAACCTTCAGCTGGGTAACCGCCTGCCAGAGTTGTCATGGCACAGCAAGCACCAGCACTGCAGCGCCCCATGGCGAGATCATCGCAGACGTTCACTCTGGAGATTGCGCGAAGTGTCACCAGGGTGGGGTGGGTGGAGCCGCATTGATTGGTTCGGCCAGCCGGGCCACTGTGGGCGCTAAGCCCCATGCCTGCACGGAGTGTCATACGGGGTATTTTGATGCTCACACCCACGGCACAGGTTCAACTCACGATGTGCTGATGCGTGGCACCGATCTGTCAGGCACAGCGGCGTGCAACACCTGCCATAAGCGTGGCGGCACGACGAGCGCCAATCCGTTGTTCACCAACGCCTGGAGCGGTACGGACGGTATCCTGGCTCTGCATCAGTTAGGTTGCACGGAATGTCACAATTCTGCCCGGACCACCAATGTCTCAGGGTCGTACACCTCGGTCAATGATGTGATCATGCGTGGAACCACAGTCGGTTGTTTGGATTGCCACAGTGACAGGTCATCAGGCCATGGGAATCATACTGCGACTGACTTTGTGCGGGATGCGAGCTGTAACACGACTTGTCATCCTGGGACGAATATTGTGGTTGATGTCCATAAGAACAAGTGCGGCGACTGTCATGTCAATCCGGCAGGCGGCGGGACTCGTCGTGCTGGTTCCAACGGTAGCGCCTTGCTGGGCGATGCCTCTGGCTTGCATCGGCTGGCAACATGTCTGACCTGTCATCCGGTCGTGACCTATCCGACCGGCGGCATTCATCATGACACTCCGTCGGCAGCGACCAACAACTGTACCACGGTCTGCCATGTGGCAGTCAATCATACAGCGATGGTCAGCGGCACCGGGTTGACGTGTATTAATTGCCATACGGCCACTGCAGGAACGGCATCGGGTGCGCCAGTCAGCATGACCGACGGCAAGGTGCATGACGCCTGCCGCACCTGCCACACCTTCGATGGCAACCTGAAGGGTGTGCTGGTTGCCCCGACCAACAAGCGTGGGGTAACCGCGATGCCGGCCGGAGGGACCGCCAGCAACGATGGTGGCGGACTGTGCACGGTCTGTCATACGGCAACAGCTGCGAGCATGCATCACGGCAATGCCCATGCAGTAATCGGCGAGTGCGAGTGGTGTCATACCGATCCGCGGGTAAATGGAACGCCTGACGGCACCAATTTCAAAGAAGTTCAGCCCGCAGGCGGCATCCCGACCCATCTGCCGTGTGAAGAGTGCCATGTGACGCCGAAGCGCGGCACAACGGCCAATGGCTGGACGGCAACAGCAGGGCAGATGACGATCTATGCCTATAACGAGGGTTCGCAGCATTCGACGACGATCTATAGCGCTGACTTCTCACGGACGGTGGCCCACAGCGGCGGCCATGTGATCAGCAATACGGTGGGCAAGATCAACAACTGGGGTATCTGCTTCAGCTGCCATGACGGCTCAGGGGCTGCGGGCAAGGCTATTCGGGTCAATCACTTCCACGCCAAGCCGACGTCGATCACGGCGACAAACAACTCGTGCGGCACCACTGGCACGTCACGGTATGCGCCAGGCCGTGAGGCGACCAACACGATGGCAAGCTTCGACTTCTTTGCTTCCACGTTCCGTCCGGCCAGTACACGTCCCGGCGGTTCTGGATCCTGTAACCAGACGGCGGAGTGGACCAACGCAGTGAAGTACGGCAGTAGTATCTTCACGGCAACTGATCTGGTAGTTCCGGATCCGTGGAGCACGGCGACCAATACCTTGCCAATGTTCCCTGCGCAGACTGCGAACACGACGACGACACCGAGCGCGGATAACGTAAAAGTGACGGCGGCCACCTGGAACGGGACGAACATCGTGGTAACGGCGACGAACACCAGCGGCTGTACGGCCCTGACAGCGGTGTATAACGGCAACAACCAGGCGTTCAGCGGTACTGGCACCTGCACGGCAACATTCGGCACAGGAGTAGTGTACACCAGTTCAGTTCCGACATTGAACGTGACGACCACTAATGCGGAAGGCCTAGGCGTTACCGGTTACCGGATCAGTACTCCCTAAAGGCGCTTAGTCCAATAACCCATAACGCATCAAAGCCCACCTCGGTGGGCTTTGATGCGTTATGGGGTGGCTGTTGCGCTACGCTCTGCTACTCAACTCTCTGTTTGGTCATAGGCTCTCCTCCTGGCAGCACTTAAAAATTCTTGCACACTCAGTCCAGATTTCTTAGTGTGGTTGACATGATCATATACCGTTGTTGTGTGTTGTTTTTGACCGGAGGGGGCATCGGGTGGACCGTCATGCCCCTTTTTTTGTTTTGAAGATTATCACAAGACTCGCAGGGGATATTTTTGTCACTGTAGCGACAGCCAAATGCTGATTCTGACTCAACACATCCACGCATGAGGGTTATGTGACCTGGTTGACTAAATTTTCGCGTCTTTTTTATCCATCGCTTCGTAGACGGTACTTTTATTACTTCAAGAAGGCATATGTTTTGAGCATGATCTCACAGCGGAAGGGATCCTGTGAGGGCTGTGGAGGCATATGTTGCATACGGACTCGCAGGTGTCCATTTCTTAAGGATGAAAATTGTTCTATTTATGACTCAAAAATGATTCTGTTTTGCAAAATTTTTCCAATTGACCAGCAAGATATTGAGCTTTCAGGGGTGGAAGACGTTTGCCAGTATTACTGGGACAAGGAGGACGCAAATACCGATAGGAGGCAATCAATCGAGGATGGGAAAGAGGGGTAGCTTGGTCCATAATACGGGCGAGAAGACGCCGAGCCTGGAGAGGAAATCGCTAGGGATCATATTGGCCCTCTGCTGTGCAGTGTTGGCGGTATATCTTCAGACAGCTACTTTCGATTTCACCCGATACGATGACAACTATTTCATCACGGAGAACTCAGTTGTCCAGCAAGGGTTAACGCTGGATAACTTTTTCTGGGCGTTGACAGCGGTGCAGAACGGCACCTGGCAACCGGTCACTTGGCTGACCCACATGTTTGATTGCCATGTGTTTGGTCTGAATGCCGGTGGACATCATATTGTCAATGTGATTTTTCATCTTGTCAGTACGGGGCTGCTTTTTACGCTGCTGTTGCGGTTGACCAATGCGTACTATCCCAGTGCCTTCGTCGCTGGCCTCTTTGCGCTTCATCCACTGCATGTGGAGTCTGTCGCCTGGGTTGGAGAGAGAAGAGATGTCTTGAGTACCATTTGGTGGCTTTTGACGATGTCCACCTATTCGACCTGGGTATTCAAGCGTGGCTTTATTAGGTATGCGCTGGTGGTCCTCTGTTTTGCCCTGGGATTGATGTCCAAGCCGATGCTCGTTTCTCTGCCGTTGATTTTGCTGCTTATCGATGTTTGGCCGTTGAAGAGGGTTCTGGGGGAAGAGGGCCTCGTCAACACTCTGGCGCCAAGCCAGTACGGACGTCTTGTGGTGGAAAAAATTCCTCTCTTTGTCTTGGCGGCTGGGATGAGCCTGATAACCATGATTGCCGTGGGCCAGGAGGGCTCTCTTGGTAGCTCAATCCAGTACCCGTGGTCATTTCGCGTCGAGAATGCCATCGTAACCTATGTCAAATATCTCCAATTCACCATTTGGCCCGCCGGGCTCATTCCCCACTATCCTTACCCTGCGTACTATCCTCTCTGGCAGGTGGCCGGATCTCTCCTTATCCTTGCTCTCATAACCCTCTACTGCTTGAAGGAAATTACTCGGCAGCCTTACCTTGGCGTGGGTTGGTTCTGGTACTTGCTCTCCATGTTTCCCGTAATTGGCCTTGTGCAGCAGGGTTCAGGGTTTTCCATGGCAGACAGATATACCTATGTGCCTTTGATTGGGATTTTTATCATGATCGCTTGGTCTGCCAAGAGGCTAACAGAGCAATACCGATGGGCAAAATCTTATGTGCCGTGGATGTCAGCATTGCTCACGCTGGTATGCGGCATTCTCAGTTTTATGCAAACACGCCACTGGAGAGACACTGAGACCCTTTTTGCCTATACCCTGGCCCAAAGTCCTGGTAATCATATTGCTCTGCAACAGCTTGGGGTGGAATATCGGGAGCGGGGCGACTTAGCTAGGGCGTATGAGTTTCTTGCTGAAGATGTTCGGCTTAACCCCGGGGATATAGATGCCCTGGCCAATTTTGGCCAATTATTGGAGAAGATGGGCCGCTTAATAGAGGCCGTTGCCTACCATCAGAAGGCGATCGTTCTCAATCCGTCCAACCCTGAAATCCATCTGAATCTCGGTCAAATTCAGGCGAGGCTCGGTGACTTGGCCGGGGCGCAGACGTCCTTCTCTCGCGTTCTGGCGTTGCAGCCGGACTCTGTGCCTGCCCGGCTCAACCTCGGCTATACTTTATTTCTGGCTAAAGAATACAATGCAGCGGCAGCGCAATTTGCGTCGGTCCTCAAAAAAGCGCCGCAAATGGCAGAGGCATATAATGGATTGGGTTTGGTCGCCATGGAGCAAGGGAGGCTTGGCGATGCCGCAGACAGCTTTCGCACGGCCTTGCGCCTAAAACCAGAGTTGCAGCATGCTCGGGATAACTTGAAACTCATTGAGCACCAGCGAGAGAAACAATAATGACGGTAAACAGTCCTCTCCCACAAGGCAGGGCTATGACTGCCAGTTTGCCTGCCCCTGAAGGAGGGTATAGCGCATGAGCGAATTGCCACGATGAAGGCATCTCTGACAGCACTGCAAGCTAAGGGACTGATCTGTTTAGTGTTGTTTGCCTCTATTGTAGGAGTATACTGGCAGACAACTGGATTTGAGTTTGTCAACTATGATGACAATGCCCTGGTCTATGAGAATCCGAGAGTCATCGAGGGAATAACTTTTGATAACCTGCGCTGGTCCTTTGCCACGATGCCTGAAGGGACGTGGCAGCCTGTATCTTGGCTGTCGCATATGCTTGATTGTCAGTTGTTCGGCCTAAGGGCGGGAGGGCATCACTTAACCAGTGTGATCTTTCACACCGGCAATGCCATCCTGTTGTTTTTCGCCCTGCTATCCTTGACGTGTAGCCTATGGAAGTCGGCTCTGGTGGCCGCCTTATTTGCCCTCCACCCTCAACACGTTGAATCTGTAGCCTGGGTGGCATCACGCAAGGATGTGCTCAGCACAAGCGGCTGGTTGCTCAGCATTTGGGCATACGCCGCTTGGGTGGCGCGGCCGACGTTGGCGAGATACCTCGCGATCATGGCCTACTTTGCGTTTGGTCTGATGGCGAAGCCTATGGTGGTGACCCTGCCCGTGATATTGCTGCTCTTGGACTATTGGCCGCTGAACCGTCTGCCGCAGGAGAGAGGCTGGCCCGATCGATTACGCAAGGTTATGTGGCTGGTGATCGAAAAGATTCCCCTCCTGCTGATGTCGCTGGCAGCAAGCGTCCTCACAGTTATGGCAGAGATGAAGATTGGCACCATTGCAACATTTGCCAAGTTTTCGGTCATGACTAGGCTTACCAACACGATCATCTCTTATGGCAGCTATCTGCTCAAAACGGTTTGGCCTGTTCGTCTGCTCCCTTTTTATCTCTATCCCGACCATATCCCATGGGTGAAGGCATCCTTTTCTCTTCTTGGACTGCTGCTCATCACGGGGATTTGTCTTTATCTGATTAGGCGGCAGCCGGTTTTGATTGTTGGTTGGGGGTGGTATCTCATCACCTTGCTGCCGGTGATTGGCTTGGTGCAAATGGGACCTGTGCCTATGGCTGACCGGTATGTCTATGTGCCTCATATCGGGGTGTTCATCATGATGGTTTGGGGGGTGGCGGCACTCCTGTCCAACTGGAATTGGCGTCCCGCGGTGTTGGGAGGAATACTGTCCTTGGTGGTTCTTCTGGCCCTGGCCGTTCTGACGTACCGGCAGGTCAGTCTATGGCGAGATAGCCGGACGCTTTTTGGCTACACGTTGGCAGTGGACCCAGCTAATTCTGAGGCAGCCATTCAACTTGGCGAGGAGTACCGTGAGGACGGGGAGTTGGAAGAGTCTCTCGACTATCTGCTGCGGGCAGTCGCGCTTGCCCCCTATAATCATGAGGCTGTTGGGTCTTTGGGGAAGACCTACGAGCGGATGGGCAACCTCGAGGAGGCGTTGCGCTGTTATACCGAGGCAATCCGGCTTGATCCGACCTTCGTGATGGTGTATGACCACATCGGGATTCTGGCGGTCAAGCTGGGGAACTTGGAGCTTGCCAAACAGAATTTTGCCAAGTCGCTGGAGATTAGTCCGACTGACCCCATGGCCTTGATCAATTACGGTTTGGCCCTCTACTTAGGTGACCAACTGCCAGAGGCCGAGTTGTATTTCGCCAGGGCGGTCCAGGCCGATCCTAAATCCGTCGATGCCTATAACGGCCTTGGCCTTGTCTATCTCAAGCAGGGGCGGCTTGATGAGGCGATCAAGACGTTTGAACTAGCCTTGGCGATCAACCCCGGGCATGGACATGCCAAGGAGAATCTACAACAGGCTCAAGAGGCCAAGGCAGGGGCGAGCCGTAATATGAGCCAATAGCCGGGGCCATGCTCAGAAACCACTGCCGGGGAGGGGAATGACGTTGATGATGTTCTCTGTCTGCTGGTCGTAGAGGACGGCGAGATTGGCCTCTGGATAGACCAGCACCGCATCGCCTCGGCGTGCGATTCCAAAGGCGGGTAGAGATCCAGGCTGTGTGACGAGAAATACCTGTGGAGTTTCTCTTTGGGGAATGTACGGATATTGAGCAGCTGCATCGGCGATGGCCTTAGCCTTGCGGCCAAGAAGGGGGGGATTCGAGGTCGAAGAGGCAAGGGGCGTCGCATCCTGCCGATCTTGCCAGTAGGTGGAGAGCAAGGGGGCCGCCCCGAGCAAAACTGCCACGAAGAAGCTGCAGAGTTGTTGAGAGATGGGGGATGACTGGCAACAGGCCAGTGGTCCATCTATGTTTCGGGACAACATTGGTGAGTCTCCGAAGGTCTGGGTGGCAAATGAGAGATAGTAGTTGCAGCCAACGCGCCGTAAGATTAATCGACTTGGCAGCGGAATGCAACGAATCGCGAGCTGACATGGAAGACGAGACACAGAGATTACCGGTAGATCACCATGGGGTATAACCGCGAAGGCCGGATTGTTATCTGTCTGCCTACATACAACGAGCTGGAGAATATTGTCCCCTTAGTCGAGGCAATACAAGGCGCGGTTCCCGAGGCTATGCTCCTGATCATTGATGACGCGTCGCCAGACGGCACAGGAGAAAAGGTCGCCTTACTGGCCCAGAAGGATAGCCGCATTGTGGTTCTGCGCCGTCAGGGTAAGGAGGGATTAGGCCGGGCGTACTCAGAAGGTTTCCGGTACGCCCTTGATCATCTGCACGCTACGGCCATCGTGCAGATGGATGCCGATTTTTCCCATCCGGTGGAGAAGATTCCAGAATTGCTCCATCTGCTCATTGACCATGATCTGGTGGTCGGTTCCCGTTATGTGCCAGGCGGGGGGACAGAACGATGGAATTGCTGGCGGCGGTTCATCAGCCGGTTCGGCTCACTGTATTCGCGAGTGTTGCTTGGCCTGCCGCTATACGATTTGACCAGTGGGTTCAAGGCATGGCGCGGGACGTTGCTAGCACAGGTGGTACAAGAGCCAATTAGTGCGGGGGGCTATGTCTTCCAGGTGGAGACAACATGGAAGGCCAGCCGTCTCGGGGCGCGAATTGTTGAAGTCCCCTTCGTGTTCGGGGACCGTCAGCATGGGCAGAGCAAGATGTCGCCGGCCATCGCCTTTGAAGCAGCCTGGCGGCTTCCCTGTCTCGTGTTGGCGGACTGGATGCGTAGCCGACACGATGGTTAGCGATGACCACTACCGAAGAGGCGCAGCCAGTTTGGGCCTCCAGAGACTGTGGGCAGCTCAGAACATCGTGTAGATGAATGGCATTATGGCCGAGCCTTCGGCCAGGATGATCACTGTGCCCATCAGTAAGAGGAAGGCGATCAGTAAGCTGATGTAGATCCTGCGGGTCTCTTTGACGTACCTCCAGAGATCGGCCAGGATGTCGAGCAGTTCGCGCATGGTATTTCTTAGATTCCTCTATTAGCGAAGGCCATTCAGAAGGGTAGCGGTTTCTTGGTCGTTGGGCGAAAATCTCAAGGCTGCCTGCCAGGATTCTCGTGCCAGATCGGTTTTACCCACTGCTTGGTAGGCCCTTCCGAGTTGCCGCCGTAAGAGCAGATTGTCCCATCCCTGCTTCTGCGCTTCTAGGAAATGGCCGATAGCCTCGCTGGCCAGGCCTCTGGCCAGGGCGATTTCTCCGAGTCCGGACCGGGCCTCTGGGGCGAGGGGATTTTGTTGAATAGCGCGCTGGAACATCTCGGCAGCTTGTTCCAGCCGTTTTTCTGCAAGATAGATGTGGCCCACGCGGATCAAGGCGACAGGGTTGCCCGGATCGATCGTCAGGGATTTCTCGAACATGATCCTGGCCTGTTGGGCGTCGCCCAGGGCTAGATACACGTAGCCGAGGTTGTCGTAAGCGCCTCCCGAGAACGTCACGCTGGTCTTGGGGGTCAATTCCAGGACTTTGAGGAAGGCATCACGGGCCTGCTCATGCCAGCCATTGTTGTAATGGGCCAACCCCCTGGCGTAGTACTCGGTGGCCGTTACCCGGTCGTCCTTGTTACGCTCTCCCCAGTCATCGGTCTTGATCAGTTCGCCAATTCGATCCGTGGGGAGTTCCCTGCCCAGTGCTTCGGCGAGCACGGGCAAGAGGCTGACGGCAACAAATTTGTGGGCGTTTTCGGTGAAGTGACAGTAGTCGAGAAAGATGCCTTCGGCAAATCCGCTTCGCACTATCCCTGCTACGGCCTCGTCGATATCGGCCAGGAACACGCCGCTGCCGCTACGGGTCAACTCCCGCACCGTGTCGTTGAAGGCGGAAAGATCCCGGATTGGCCTGGCATCGAGGTCACGGGCTCGGACCAGTTCAACATAGGCTTGGTCATGGAGGCCTTGGGCCATGAGCACCTGGCCCAGGTTGTACGAGGTCTCCGGATCGGAAGGTACCAGTGTTTGCATCTCGCGGAGCCATGCGACCGTCTGCGTCATTGCCGTGGCATCGCCACTAGCCACTCCACCCAGCGCGGCGGCGACCTGCTCGTGCAAGATTTGCCAGCGCTCGGCCTCGGCGGCACCGGCAAAGGCCGGAGTGGGGCTGGTGGGGCTCCAGCCCGCCACATTGGAGGCAATCGTGCAGAATATTGCCGGTATTCCGCGCTGCCGCAGCAGTTCCCGCATGGAGGTGAGGTTGCTGCGTAGATTGGCCAAGACTTCCTGGTCGATGGCCTGGTTCCGGCCGGTGTTGCCTCGCCTGACCGCCGGGTTGCTGCGGATATCGGTCAGGTCGTCGCGGATCGGCTGGCGGAGCGCGAAAGGGGCGACCCTTGCCAGTCCCAACCTCAGAGCCCGGTAGAGGTTCGTGCGGCCAAGCAGCTTCTGCAGGCCGGTCAGCATGGGGCGTTCTTTGCCTCCGGAGGGCAGGACATTGCGCTCTACATACTCGTTGTTGCCGCTGTAGACGAGAACGAGATCCGGCTCCAGGTTGACCACGTCTTTGAGGACATCAAGGACACGATGGCTACCGTACGACATGCCGGCGGCATTGATTAACTCAAATTGCCCTGGCGCAAGTGTGGCCAAGGCCCGGCGCAGGAGACCGGAAAAGCCAAATTCCTCGGTGTAGGGCCAGGCATAGGCGGCTGAGCCCCCCACCACAAATATTCTCGTTACCCCGGCCGGTTTTTTCTTGGCAAAGGATTGGGTGTTCATTTGGTAGGCAAAGTGAGGGCTGGTCACATACGACCTGGCTTCCGCCCCTTTGCCTTGGACAAAGATCGGGAAGGCACTGCCCGGCATGAACTTCCGGTCGTATTTGCTGAGGTCAAGGAGGCCGAGGCCCCATTCCAAGACGGCAATGATCACCAGGAAGAATATGCCACCGGCCAGCAGCTTCTTGAAGGCGTTGTGAGGCGCCGTCTCTGTTGGCTTACGTGTCATGCGTTGGCCTCTTTGAATCGGCGATTGTCACAGGAGGCGTGTGGGGCAGTATGGCCGGCTGGGGACTGTTTGTCTTTTGGCAGGCACCGGGAGTTGATCGGCAGAGGATGGACCTTCTTGCCTTGTGCGCGGTGTATCGATTTTCTTTGTGGTTTCCGGTTGAGCATTGTCGGGGAATTGACTAAAAGGGCAGGAGAGGCCCTGATGAAGATGGTTTCCATAATTTGTATTATCTTCTATCCGATCTCAAGATACATAGCCTACCCCCTGAGGGAAATCAACGATTTCTCGCTATAAGCTCCCAGCAGGGATTGCGGGGGATCTGTGGTTGCGGACAAAGATTGAGGCAAAGGGGTCGGCATAGATCTCCTGCCACTTGTTTTCTTTGACTAACTGCGAGAGGCGGTTGAAGAGGGTTTCTTTCTTGGCTGGCCAGTAGACCATGGAGTATGGGGATGCGTCGATGTCCGCCTCGCCATTTTCCAGGGGCAGGTAGTGCTCATAAGCACTATACCCATGTTCGTCGCGCCAGAACGGCATCCTTCCGTCGATCGTCGGCTTGATGTCCGGGAAATTCCAGATCAGCCAGCCGCCCCAATCGTAGTCGGTGAGGAGCGTCTGACCGGCGAGCCGGCTCTGGAGGAAGGTGGCGGATTGTGCCGTGCAGCCTAGGTGGCGGCAATAGAGCTCCCAACTGTAGGGGAAGATGTGTTGCCGGGGGAGGTTGACGGCGCCGCCATAGAGGTAGGTCCCGGCCAGCAGTGCAACGGCGATCGCCGTTGCCGCAACCGGACGTTGCGGCCGGAGGCGGGCCGCCAGGGGGGCGATGATGGGCAGGGAGAGCAGCACCATGGGCCAGAAGTGGCGGCGCTGTTGTATCGAGGCAGCAAAGAGCAGGAGCACGGGCACGAGGTAGTGGGCCTTGGCCATGATTTGGCGCTGACGGTACAGGTGTACGCAGCTAACAGACAATACGGCGCCGCAGACAAGAAATGGCCACCAGAGCCTGGGCTCCAGACCGATGGGTTGCCATTCGTTGACGTGCTGTTGTAACTGATTGACGGCATGGCGTCCGATTTCCGTATAAATTGTCAGACCATGGGGAGTGAGCAGCGATGCAAGGCCTGATCCCACCCCAGTGGCGAGGATGATGCCGAAGGCACGGCTTGGAAACCCCGAGCGCTGCCAGCGGGCAGCGGCCCAGGCGCGGAGTATGTAGATTCCCCCCCAGCAGGCCAAGAGGGCGAGGCCGACCACGAATTGACCGTGGCCGTTTGCCCAGAGGACAAAGAGCGGGACGGCCATCACAAGATTTGACAGGGACTTCTTTTCGGCGCGCTCCGCGATCAGGAAGAGCATGCCGATGCCGAGGAGCGAAATCATCTGGCTCCGGAATGACTGTTCAAGGATCGGGTTCAGTACGTAGAGCAGGGGTGGAAACAGAATCGCCTCTTCCCAGAAGGAGAGGTGGCCGGCCCGGGAAAAACAGGCAAAGGTCAGGGTGGTGATGGCCGCGCCGAGGAAGCTGATGCCTGGGAAACCGAAGGCATTGAACAGGGCGTAGAGGATCACGTCGCTTCCCCAGGCATGATTGACATAGGGATAGTCGGCCATCTCGGCGGAGAAGGTATTACCCGGCGGCAGGGCATGATGCTGGAAGAAATATTCGCCGTACTTCAAGTGCCAGCCCAGGTCGGGGTCGAGGGGATGGGCGAGGCTGCATAGAAACACCACCACCAGCGGCAGCAGGGCGCAAAGCCGTTCCACCTGGCGGGCGGTACTGTCGTATGCGCGTGGGGGGATCTCTGGCTGTGCTGGCAATAGCGTCATTGTTGTACGGAGATGGAATGGGCAGGCAAGGGCAGCGCGTTACGTAAAGTATCGATAGTCTGGCAGGGGAGGAAAGTCAATTGCTTTCGTGCCGTCCTACGGCGGGAGGGCTTTCCTTCCGGAGCTTTTTTGATTGAGTAGCGATATTCAGGAGATACGCATGATCATGCGTAAGGAAACCATCCTTGCCATTGTGCTGATGGGTGCCAGTCTGATTTTCGGTCTGGTTATGGTTGAGGTGGCAATGGTGGCCTTCGATATCAAACCGCAGCGTTACCCGCCTGCGCGGTGGTTTGTCCTCTATAATGGTGTCTTTGAGGAGTGGGGGCTTTGGGGAAACGGTTATGCCAAGCAGGAAAGCCGTTTTGCCGATGTCTATCAGGGCGGCCCCAATATGGGCGAGTACGTGCCTGGGGCGACCATGAAAGTCGTATACGCCACCAACCCCCGGGGATATTTTGACCCGGACAATGGCGTGCTGGCAAAGATCAACACCTTGGGGTTCCGGGGGCCTGATGTCGAAGAAGTGAAGCCGCCAGGCACCTATCGGGTCCTTGGTCTGGGAGATTCCTTCACCTTCGGAGAAGGGGTCAGGGATGAAGATACCTTTTTGCGCCGTCTAGAGCGCTCGTTCAACGGCAAGGGGCATGGGCCGACGAAATACGAGTTTCTCAACACCGGGGTGCAGGGCTATAACACCCGCGATGAGGTCCTGTACTTTGAACGGCTGTGGCTGAAGCTTTCGCCCGACGCGGTTCTAATCAGTTTTTACCTCAATGACGCCTACTCCGACACAGCGTTTCTCAATAAGGGCGAGGGACTGGGCGTCTACCTAAACGCGCCGGAAGGGTTGTTTAGGATGGTGCGTTCCCTTGACTATGCCCAGCACGCCTACCGTTCCTACAAGGTGCGGCAGCTCCTGGATGAGTATTACGCCAAGCACTACTTCGTGCAGGCCGGGCAATTTTTTGCCAGCGAGGAGTCAGGGGACAGCGATTGGCGAGACTGTGAGGCGGCGTTGAAACGGGCGGTTGAGCTCTGCCGGGTTAATCATCTGCCGATTGGCCTGGTGATCTTTCCTGAGCTCCATAAGTTGAGACACTACCCATTCACCGCCATCCATGCCATGGTTCGTCAGTATGCCCAGTCCATTGGACTGCCAACGCTGGATCTTCTCGATACCTACCAGGGACACGACGAGACGGCGCTCTGGGTGCATCCCACCGATCACCACCCCAATGAAACCGGGCATGCCATGGCCGCCCAGGCCATTGAACCATTTCTCGAGCAGCTGATGCAACAGCGTTAGGCCACGTTAGGGGTGCCTCGCCGTCACTGATAGCGACGAGGCCTTGCCAGGGCCACGACGATTGGGTATAACCAGGCATCTGTGCTGCCAATGGCGTATTTTCTCATCACCAGGAGTATTTCATCATGCGAACCAGAAGCGATATCACCAAGGACACGGTGGTCTCCCACTTTACGGCCCGGGCCCACAAGTACGACGATTCGAGCAAGTGGTGCACCGACCAAGCGATGATGCAGGCCATTGTCGCCAGTCTGCGTCCATCTGCCCATGGGACGGTCCTCGATATCGCCTGCGGCACGGGGCTGGTTAGCAGACAATTTCATGGCCGGGTCAAGACCTTGGTCGGCATCGACCTGACCGAGGCCATGTTCGCCAAGGCGCGGCCCCATGTCGATGCCTTGGTCAAGGGTTCGGCCGAGGGCCTGCCGTTTGCGGCTGGCAGCTTCGATATCGTTGTCGAGCGGCAGGGGGTTCAGTTCATGAACGCAACAGCGGCGGTGCGGGAGATGGCCCGGGTGACCAAGCCTGGCGGCAAGGTCTGCCTGATTCAGCTCTGTGCTTACGGGAGCGAGGATCAGGAGGAGTATTTCGAGATCCTGCGGCTGCGGAACCCGGCCCGGCGCAATTTCTTTATGCGGGAGGATCTGGCGAAGCTGCTTGCCGATGCCGGGTGCGAGTCTGTTACGGTAACCGACTTCATATCCGACGAGGATGTGGAACGCTGGGCCGACAACGGCGCCATCGAGGACGAGCGGCGGCAGGGGATCCGTTCAATCTACCACGCCGCCTCAGAGGGATTCAACCGCTACCACGCCGTCCGGATCGAGGACAACGGCCGGATCATCGACCGGATGCTGTTCGGCATCGCCATCGGCACTATTCCCGCCTGAGGATGCCGGTCAGGCAGGCCAAGCCCCCAGCCGCCTTAAGGTACTCGCTGATGTCGATGGCCACCGCCTCGATTCCCTCTCGTTCCAGTCTGCCTTGAATCGTGGGGCAATGGGCCGGCATAACGATGCGCTGGGGCTCGATGGTGACAAAGTTCATGCCCAGGCCTTGGCAGAGCTCATCGTCAGGAGGCAGGACAATGGTCTGAATCCCCCGTTCTGCAAACACTGCCTGGATCTCGGCGGTGATCCTGCCGCCATGGATCACCGCCCGGCCCGGCCCCACAAAGTTGACCACCCCCAGAAGATGCTGCACCCCTGGCGGCAATGCCACCGGAATTACCTCAATCCCCAACTCCATTACGAGCTGTGACAACTGCCGCGCCCCCTCCTCGTTGGTCCTGATTCCTGTCCCCAGCAGCACCGTCCTCTCGTCAAGCCACAAGGCATCCGCTCCTTCAAACGTCGCCCGGCCGTGGGGGTGGAGGATCATCGGCACGCCAAGGGCGGCCAGGGCCTCGGCGGCATAGCGTTCTTCCCCGGCGCGTTGGCGGGCGGCGGGCCGCCCCAGGATCACGCCATGCGGAGTCGCCCAGAACAGGTCGCGCATGAACAGGAAATTGGGCGGCGGCAGCGACGAGGGCCGGACCAGGTGGACGGTGATGCCCTGCCGCTGATAGCATTCGGCCAGGGCCTCGGTCTGGCGGCGGAGGGTGTCCAGGCAGGGCCGGGCCAACATCAGGTATTCGTTGGCCGCGCCGGTGAAGTTGATCTCCTCCCCCGGCCAGCTGAGCAGCACCTCTTGCAGTCGTCCCCATTCGGAGCGGCTGCCGCAACGCCGCCATAGGCTTCCGGCGGCGATTTCATCTGTCAGGGTGTCAGTCCGCGGTTGCCATCCCCCTCCCCCGTAGGTGGCGGGGATGGCTGCCTGTAGTGGGTGGGGTTTATCCGGTGAGTTCATGGGTGATCTCGTAGCCAAGGCTTTGGGCCGTGGTGATGATGTCAGGATCAGTGAGCACCGGCCGCAGGAGTTCGCCTTTCTTGAACCAGCGGCGTTGCCGGGGCCGTTCGGTGGCCATCACCGGGGCCATCTCGCCGGTGACTGCCGTAAGCAACGGCTCGGAGTCGATGGTAAGCCAGTCGGCGATACGGGCAAAGACCCGGGCCCGGGCGGCCAAGGGGCCGATGACATCCTCGAAAGGGATGGTCAGCGAGTCCACCGGCTGGGTCCCCAGGTAGTGGAGGATGGTTTGATGGGCCTTTCGCCACTGGTATCCGCAGACGTATTCCAGGGGCTGTTTCGTCCACGACTGCCAGCCCGGTGGGAGATCGTATTTCCACCACTGCCTGCCCCATGCCGGAAAACGGTCGCTGTAGCCCTTGATCTCCAAGGGTGTATCGAGGCGATGGGAAAAGAAGCCGTGATAGCCCCAGCCATCGATCAGGCCATTGATCGAGTCGGCCGGATGGCGCACCAGGTGCAGGATGCGAAAGCGGGCGTTGGCAAAGATGGTGCGCAGAAAGGGCAGGCGGTAGACGTTGCTGGGTGTCTTGAGGATGATCGGGTGCCGCTCCAGCATCGTTTCATCCACGGGATGCCGGGGAGCGATCAGCACGTACGGCGGCTCCTCGATCAGCGTCGGCGTTGGCGGTGCTGAACAGGCTATGGCCCCCGGGCAGTAGGTCCTGATCAACTCCGGGGCGAGGTCGTAGTAGTGGGGGTTGATCTCGGGATAGCGGACCCGCATCCGGGCCAGAAAGAGGGCGTGGAATAGCTGGGGGTCGTTGAACTCGTCCGGCGTCCAGCCGTGCTGCTGGCAGAGGTCGGTGAGGGTGGCCTCTGCCTGGGCCAGGAGGAACTCTTGCTCGAGGTCGATCTGCGGCCACTGGATGGTCAGCCGCCACAAGAGATCATGGAGAAATCGTTGCCGCAGGGAGGCGGAGGCCAGGGAGCCAGGACGATTGACCCCGGCGTCGCGGGCCATCTCCTGCTCGAAAAGGCAAAGTTTATCTTTGTTCTGCGAGCCGGCATCGGTGGCGTCGAGGCCGTCGTCTGTGCGTCCGTTATTGGGAAAGGTCAGGCCTGCCAGGACCAGAAACGGGTTGATCTCACCCTTGCAGTGGATCAGTTCCGGCGAGTGGCGGAGGATCTCGGTGAAGATGCTCGAGCCGCCCCGGGAGCTGGAGGCCACCACCACCACCTCCTTGGCCCTGGCGAAGAAATCGGGGAGGACTGGCTGCCTGCCCCGATTGATCCGGGCGATGGCCTGCCGGGTCTTATCTGTGATGGAAGGGCTATCAGCGCGCATGGTCAGTCAGATGGTTGGGGCCGGGTCGGCTGTCAACATGGCGTGCGTCCATGGCGGAGGACGCATGGGATTCGCCTCACCCTCCGCCGCAACTGCAGCCGCCACAGGAAAAGTCGGCGCTGCCAGTGCAAATGGTAATTGCTGTCGTGGCGCAGGGCTTGCCATTCCACCGCCAGCCGCCAGGCCCAATCAAGCACCGTGAACCAGATGACCTTGAGGTGCGAGGGCTGTAAGGCTGGCCACTCCGGCCCTGCCGCCGGGAACTCAAGGGAATAGCCGAATCGCGTCATCAGATCGCCGGTCACCGCCTCGACGAGCTTGATTTCGTCGGCCGACAGCCCACGGCGGAAGGTGTTGCGGTTCTTGGCTTGAATCGGCGAGCCGACATTCCGCCACGAGGCCGACAACTCCTGGCTCTTGCGGGCCGAGGGGGTGCGGTAGAACTCGAGCATCTGCGGTTGGTAGTCCTCGCCCAGGAACCGGCACATCGAGCGGACCGTCTCTTCCGGATGTTCGATCAGGTCTTCGTAGCGCATCAGATGAAACTTGGCGCTTGCCGCGGAGTCGAGCCAGCGAGCCCCCGTGAGCTGCTGGCGGCGCCAGAGCAGGGCCGTGAAATAAGGGTGGAACGGGCTGAAGATCGAGCGCCTCGACGAAACCGCCACGTCCCTGGGGTCTCGGACCAGGAGAATGAAACGGGCGTCGGGGCAGGCCACCAGCACATCGGCCACATGGTCGATGACAAAAGTGCTCTTGCAGCCCCAACGTCGTTTGCCGGACTGGCGAAGGTACTCGTCGTAGAGGGCCAGAAAGATCCCGACCAGCGATTTCGGCCGGGTTTCGCCTTCGATTGCGGCCTGGCCGGGGGTGATCCGTTCCGGGGTAATGGCGATCTCCCAGGGGTAGATGTGGACCCGGAGCAGGCCCAGGACGTCGGTGACCAGCTGCCGCAACGCTGCGTCGTTAGTCAACTCTCCGTAACTTGCTGCCAGCGGCGAGAAAAATTTCAGGATATGGGGCGGATGGGGGACCGCGATCCCGCTATGGGCATTCAAGATCAGCCGCAGGAGGTTTGAGCCTGAACGTTCGGTGCCGATAATGAAGATGGGGGCGGTCGGCGTATCCACCTAATTCCAATTCCAAATCATTTGTATACCCTTTGTCGGCTTCGTTACTCGGCTCCTCGCCGTACCGTATGTACTGTCTCGTCGCCGCTCACTCGCCTTCGCGGTCTACTTTTGATTTGAAATTGGAATGGCTTGGCTTGCGCACCGAAAAGACGCACCAGCGCCACAGGTCGCGGATTTCGCCGGAGGGCAGGATCTCGAAGGGATGGATCTCGCGGACCTCCGGCGGGGCATTGTAGAACAGTTCGCGGATCTCGTGGCGATGGAGGTTTGTGGTCTCGTGGGTGTCGATCCAGACATCGATGGACTCCCATAGGTTGTACTCGCTCATGTCGAGATCGACAAAACCCGCGCCGAGCAAGAGTTCCCGGAAGTCGTCTTCCTGGAACATGTTGAAGATCAGCGGCTGCTTTTTTTTGAAGACCCGGTACATCCAGGCGGCGTCCTCCGGGCCGAAGGGCAGGATCTGGCCGACGATGAACCGGCCGCCGGGTTTCAGCACCCGAAAGATCTCGCTCACCGGCCGTTCGGGGTGGGGCAGAAGGTGGAGGACCTCACGGTTGACCACAAGATCAAAGGCGTTGTCCCGGAAGGGCAGTTCGTAGACCGTGCCCTGGCTGACGTGATCCAGCCGGGTCCGGGCCATGGCGATCATCTCCGGGGTGAGGTCCAGGCCGAACATGGTGCCGACCTTGTTTTTGAACGAGGCCCCGACCACCCCGCTACCGCAGCAGACATCCAGCATCTTTGGGTAGTTGCCCGGCGCCAGGTGCTTGACGTGTTCGGCCAGCAGCTGGTCATTGGCGATCCAGACCGCTGATTGGTGCCAGTTCTTGGAGCGGATGCCGAATTGCTTCTGGTAGACCTCCTTGGAGACCCGGGTGTCGACGCTTTGAATGCGGATCCGCTCGCTGGCCCGCCGGGCCGCCAGCCTGGCCCGGGTGGCGTCCAGGGCCCTGGTCACCACCTGGGCGGCCAGTCTGGAGTCGGCGCGCAATATCTGCAGCAGTTCGGCGGCGACAGCCTCATCGATGATGGTCTTCAGCTCCGGATTGGTGACCCGGGTCTTGGTCTGGCCTTCGAAGCTGGGCATCTCCATCTGCACCGACAAGACGGCGGTCAGCCCCTCCAGGATGTCGAAGGTGGAGATCCGCTCGCCGTTATCGGCGCTCAGCATGCCCACCTCCGCCGCATAGCGGTTGATGGCCCGGGTCAGAGCCGTCTTTAGCCCCGAGACATGGGTGCCGCCGTAGACGGTGTTGATGCTGTTGACATAGCTTGCGATATTCTCGCCATAGCCCGCGGTCCACTGCATGGCAATTTCGATGGCGATGCCGGGTTGCGTAAGGCGGATGACCAGGGGCTCCGGGTGCAGGACCTTGGCCTCCCGGTTGAGGTGATGGATAAAACCCGGAATACCGCTGTCGTATTGGAAATCCTGGTGTGCTCCGCTCCGCTCGTCTTGCAGGCGGATATGGACGCCGGGGTGAAGGAAGGCGAGTTCCTGCAGCCGGGCCACCAGGGTGGTGTAGGAGAAGGACAGGCCCTCGTCAAAGATCCTGGGGTCGGGCCGGAAGGTGATGCGGGTGCCGCGCCGGTCAGCCGGGCCCACCTCTTCCAGCTCGCCGGCGACCCGGCCGAAGGCGTAAGGCTGGCGGTAATAGCTGCCATCCCGCCAGACCTCGAGCAGCAAGGTCTCCGACAGGGCGTTGATGCAGGAGAGCCCAACGCCGTGGATGCCGGCGGTGTACTGGTAGGATTGGCGTTTAAATTTGCCGCCGGCGTGGAGCCTGGTCAGCACCACCTCGCAGGCCGGGCGGCCAACCACGGGGTGTTGATCCACCGGGATGCCCCGGCCATCGTCCTCCACTGAGCAGGAACCGTCTGGCAGCAGGATTACGGTGATCTTGGCGCAATGACCGGCATGGGACTCGTCAATGGCGTTGTCCACCAGTTCGTAGACCAGCTGGTGGATGCCGGCCAGGTCGGTGGAGCCGATATACATGCCTGGGTTTTGCCGGACCGCGTCAAGGCCGGAAAGGATGGTGATGCTGCTGGCGTCGTAGCGGTCTGAGGGTGTGGGGGGGGTGGGGCCAGGCATGGCTCCCTGCGTGCCGGGGGAGGGTTTCGATGTGGTGGTCATCCCTGTCTGTCCTGGGTGTCAAGGGCCATGCGGGCCAGGGCCTTGGTCAGTTTTTCCTCATGGGCCTTCTTGGTCTTGGCCATGGTTTCAAACCAGTTGGCGATGTCGGGCAGGCCTTCCTCGTGGGCGGTCTTGGCCATGAGCGGATAGGATTCGGTGTGCTCGCGGGTGGTGGAGGAGATGGCCGCAGTCACGTTCTGGTCGGTCTCACCGATGGGCAGGTCGGTATCCGGGTCACCGATCCGTTTCAGGAAGTCGAGGTGGCCATGGGCGTTGCAGATGCCGCTTTCGGCCAGATCACGAAAGGTCTGGGCCACATCGGGAAAGCCCTCGATCTCGGCGATCCGGGCAAAGTACAGATAGCGCTGCACTGTACTGGCCTCAAGGCGAAAGGCCTGTTTTAATTTTTCGTGGGTCAGGAGTCCGTGCAGTGCGTCCATAGCGTATCTGATGGCCTGGATTTGGGTGCTGAAGGGGCGATGGCTTGCTGTGGATCTGCTCGCCACCCGCTCAGGTTCAATCCTTATGGTTTTTTAGGGGCTAGTTTTTTGGCGGTGCACTCCACCAGGGCCGCACCTTCCGCCGCAGCCCCAGGGGGGCCGCACTGCTCCAGGGTGAAGCGTTCGCTGCCTGGAGTGACGTGGGGGCCGGCTGAGCTGAACTCCTTCCGCCACCCCTCACCCGCGTAGGCGATGGAGCGTGGACCGCCGCTGTTAGGGTTGGGGTGAAAATAGTCGAAGTGGGCAGGGAAGTGCTGGAAATCCACCACCGGGCCAGGCTGATAGGAGTCATACATCCGCTTGAACCCGGCCCGGATTTTTGCCTCAGGCAGGCCGGAGAGGTTCAAAAATTCGTCCTCATAGAGCCCTTGCTCCACCGACAGCCAGTTCAAGTGATCGAGCTCGCTCTTGATCTTGCCGTCGGCCAGGGTTTGGCGATAGACTGCGGTCCCCGGCATCGAAGACAGGTATTTGACCCGGGTGACGTGCTGGTGCTCTTCTGCCCACTCGGCCATGTGGTTGAGGGTGGACTCCTCCTCGCCGGGCAGGCCGACGATCAGCAGGGCGCCAAAGCGGACCCCGGCCTCAAAGCTCAAGTTCATGGCCCGGACACTGATGTTCTCGGTGGTCGGTTTGCGCACCCCCTGCAGGGCCTTGGCGCCTAAGGATTCGACGCCGAAGAGGGCGATGTCGCACTGGGCCTTCTTCATCGCCTCCATCTGCTCCTTGTCAACGTTGGCACACTTGGTGAGGCAGGTCCAGCGGACATCGTGGTCCTCTATCACCTGGCAGATGTCCAGGGAGCGTTGTTTGCTGGAGTTGAAGGTCAGGTCGACAAAGAAGACAAAGTTGGTGCCGTACTGCGACTTGAGCCAGGCGAGGTCGGTGGCCAATTTCTCGGTGGATTTGTAGGCCACCTGCGGGGTGGTCCGGAAGCAGAAGCCGCAGTCCATCTTGCAACCCCGGCTGTAGGATGCGATGATCTGGGGTTGCAGGCCGCGCGGGTCCTGGGCTTGGGGCCAGAGGTCGAGACGCATCCGGGGCAGGAAGTCGAGGGTGGTCATCTGGCCACGGGGCTGGGTGGCGCAGACCGCCCCTTGGCCGTTGCGGTAGTAAATGCCGTGGATCTTGGCCAGTTCCTTGCCCCAGGCCCCCCGCCGGTAACTGTCCATCAGTTCCAGGATGGTCAACTCCCCTTCAGAGATGACGCCGATGTCGGTGCGGGTGTACTGCATGAAGATGTGGGGCACCGAGGTGACCAGCGAGCCGCCGCAGATGACGGGCATATCGGGTCGGGCAGTCTTGACCAGGTCGATGAGCTCGCGGACAAAGGGGAAGTTGTCCTCAAAGGTGGCGACGCCTAGGACATCGGTCCCGGACATGATCTGGGCAAAGGCTTCGGCCATGGGGTCGACGGCGTAGCGGACATCGACGATGCGCACTGGATAGCCAGCGTTGTGCAGCACCGTGCTGATGTAGGTGATGCCTTCATAGGGGGCGGTGAGGAAGAATTCCCAGCCCCTGGGCATGGTAAACGGGGTGGGGCCGACCACCAGGGTGATCCTGGGGAGGGCGTGGTTGGTGGCTTCGGCCGCCTGATCCTGCTCGCGCATGATGTGCATGAGCCGCAGGTCGTTTTCTGTATTGGCTTGAATGTAGAGCTCCGGGGCTAGGGAACGGCTCTGGGTCATGGTCGTGCCTCGTTTGCGGCTGTGGCCGCTTGGGTTGTTCGGTGAAATCCCTGGTGCTATCCTCTTTGCGAGAGCCTGCGCTCACGGCTGAGCGGACTGGTTTGGAGTGAGAATGTGCAGTGTCGCCCGCCGTAGCGCTAAGAGCTGCCGATTCTACCTCTAACCCGATAGGCGGGCAAGGAAATAGTGCCGTTGTTGCACGAAGTGTAAGCGCAGGCGACAGGGCGCGGAGTATTACCGCAGGAGTTTTTCCTTGAGGTCGGCGGGCATCTTGGAGTTGGCGATCCATTGGGTTGCCTGGGCAGGGTTCAGGCTCTTCCAGTGGTTGGCCACCAGTTCGTAATAGCCGCGTTGTTGCTCGGCATCCCTGATCCCTTCGACCCAGTTGACCGCCCCGGCCGGATTGCTGTTGGTCCATGCCCTAAGGACGCCGGTGATGGCCTGGCTCTGGGCCTCATCGGCAGGCAGGCTGTTGACGTAGCTCATGGCCGCCACTGGGTCTTTTTGCGCCCATTGGGCAGTGGTGGTGAACAGGGCTTGGGTTCGGGCCTGGGGGTCGGGCAATTTATTCACCCATTGCGCCGCCGCCATCGGGTCCTGCCTGGACCAGACCGAGCCGATTTCGCCCAGGATATTGTCTCGGGACTCGGGGGCTGCAGTCTTGGCCACCCACGCGATGGCCGCGCCGGGGTCGGTCTTGGCCCACAACCTGGCCAAGGCATTGATGTTTTGTTCCTTGGTGGCCCCTGCGGGCAGGCGATCGACCCAAGTGGTGGCGGCATTCATGTCCTTGACCCCCCAAAGCTGCACCGCCGTTGACATCACCTCGCTTTGAGAACGCTGATCGTCGAATTGGACCGCCCACTGCGCGGCGGACACCGGGTCCTTTTGGGCCAAGGCGCGGCCAACCCGGACCAGGAGATCGTTGCGGAGCTCCTGGTCCGCGATTTGCGCGGTCCACTGGTAAGCCCCGTTGAGGTCCTGGGCGGCCCAACTGTAGACGATTTCGTTGTAGGCCAGCCGGGTCATGTTGGGTTGAGGCAGGGTTGCCGCCCACTGGAGGGCTGCCTGGTGATCGCTGGCGCCCCAGACGTTGCCGACCATGCCGACGTTATCCAGGGTCAATTGCGGATTCCCTGCTTGGGCCAGGAATTGGGCGGCAGCGGCGGGGTTCTTGTTTTCCAGCAGACCAAGGACGACCTGTCTGGCGAAGATCGCCTGGTCATCGGCTTGCCCCAGAGAAGCCAGGGTCTGTGCCGCCAGGTCGATATTCATCTGCAGACCCACGTTTTTGCCGAGGTCACCCAGCGCCTTTTGCCGTTCGGCGGCATCCGCGATGGTGCTGATATGCTCCAGCGAACGCTTGATCTCTTCCGGGGGCAGGGCCTGACCTCCCTCGGCCGGGGTCTTGCCGCTACTGGAGGCTGCCGCAGGGTGCGACGGCGGCATCGTTGAGGCGTCAGTGACTGGGGCGTCGCTGGCCTGGACCTCGCCGCCGCTGACGGTGATGTTTTCTTCTGGCTGGCGGGCCTGCATGCCGGCAAGTTTACCGCTTGGCTTGCGGACAGGTTTGCGAAAGCCAGGCCGGCTGCTGCCATCGCCTTTCTCGTCCGTTGGCCTGGCGCCCGTGGCCTTTTCTTGTTTGCTGGCGGGACTTGAGGTTTGTTGGCGGGCGCTTTTTTTGTTCACTGGCCGTTCGTCCAGGAGACCGAATTGCCAGGCGGCCAGGACGATGGCCACCAGGATTAAGGCGATATTGGTAAGTTTATACGAACCCATGTCCATCAAGGACCTCCTGTGCCTTGGCCATTACCATGGCGGGGGTGATCGCCTGCAGGCAGACGTTGTCCGAACAGGCGGTTTTGCGGTGATTGGTCGCCGATACGCAGGGCGAACAGGCGAGATTGGCGTAGATGAAACGGGCATTGCCCAGCGAGCCGTACAGTTTCGGAGTCTCAGGTCCGTAGAGGACAAGGGTGGGCATCCTGGTAATCGCTGAGAAATGCCCCGGGCCTGAGTCGTTGGTCACCATCAGGGCCGCGAGGGTATAGAGCGTGGGTAGCTCCTCGATGATCAGGTGGCCGGTCAGGTTGGCGCAACGCTCATGGTCAATGGCCGTCACCAGGGCCTTGGCACCGGCCAGTTCCGATGGGGCGCCGGTGATCAGGATGAATACATCAGGATACCGCATCAGGATCTGGCGGATCAGGCGCTGGTAGTTTTCCGGGGGCCAGCGCCGTTGTGGCAGTAGCTCGCTGGAGTTGGGGTTGATCAGCACCACGCGGTGCGCCGCTGGCTCGTAGCTGGGCGCCGCCGCCTTGATCTTTGCCTGCATGGCGCTGAGCGCTCCGGGAGTTGGCGTCACCACTGGCAGGATGATTTCGTCATCGAGGACCTCCTGCTTAGAAAAGGGCAATTCCTTCTTGCCGGCGGACAGGGCGTTGATCAGGGCGATGAAATTCTTGGCGATGTGGATATGGGGATTATAGGCCACGCGGTGGGTCAGGAATTCGCCCCGATATAGACCCTCGTCGTGGAAGGCATAGAATCCCACCCGGTTGATTGCTCCGCTCAGCAGGGTAAGGAGTGCCGAGAAGCGGGAGAAGAGCTCGAGGTCGACCACGGTGTCGATCCGGTGCCGGACGCACCAGGCGCGAAACCTGATGACATCGGCCAGGATCGAGACGAGCCCGGATTGGTTGATGGTGAAGATGTTGTCCTCGGGGATGGTTTGCAGCAGGTTGAGGCTGGCCCGGTTTTTGGTGAAGATGACGAAGAACAGCTCAGCCTGGAAGTGATCCCGGGCCTTGCGCATGGCCGGGTCGGCGAGGATGGTGCTGCCCATCTCGGAAAGCTCGACAAAGAGGATGCGCCTAGGAGAGCGAGGGCGCGGCGGACGGAACAGTTGCCAGACAGTCAGCAGCAGCGTGGCTGCAAAGGTGATCGGTATGCCGGCATACCGATCGATTTTTCGCATGAGGTCTGGGGTCATGAGGGCGGAAAAGTGGCAGAGGAAATTCCCCTTGGCCGGAGCGGGGCTTGCGGGGGTGGTAAGATGGGACGGCGGTTACGGTGCTTCGTCCGGCCGGCATCGTTGTCAATGCCCCATTGTAGGCAGCGTCTGCCCTTTTGTCAAAGCAAATGAAATCGGCCCCTCCGCCGAAAAGCCCCTGTCCCGCAGCGCGTAAGTATGCTACAGTTCCAGTGCCTTGATGAGGAGGCTTGGCCATCAACTGTGAACCCCCACCAGGATGCTGTCATGGGTACTGTCTACGCAAGCACCAAGATTTTCCATTTTCCCGACCGGCTGGCCGCCGTGACGGCGGGGAAAGTCCCCGCGCCGGTCCATATTCGCCTGAAACCCACCAACCGCTGCAACCACCGCTGCCATTATTGCTGTTATCGCAATAAGAACCTCTTCCTCAGTCAGCTGATGAACGAGGCCGATGAGATCCCGCGAGACAAGATGGCTGAGTTGGTAAATGATTTCGGTAAGATGGGGGTCAAGGCCGTCACCTTCAGCGGCGGAGGGGAGCCCCTCTGTTATCCGCATATCGTCGAGACCATCGAGGGTCTGGCGGCGAGGGGGGTCAAGATCGCCATGCTCAGCAATGGCGGCCTGCTCGCCGGGGAGGTGGCGGCGGCGCTAGCGGCCAAGGCGGTCTGGCTCAGGGTCTCGATTGACGCCGCAGGCAGGGAGGGCTACGCGAAGAGCCGCGGGGTGAGTCCGGCGGAGTTTGACAAGGTCTGCGCCAATATAAATGGGTTTGCCAGGACTCCTGGCCGCCGCTGCGTCCTCGGGCTCAACCTGATCGTCACCCGTGACAATAGCCCGGACATCCTCGATTTTTTGCGGTTGAGCAAGGATCTGGGCGTTGATCACGTCAAGGTGAGCGGGGTGGTGGTCAGCACCGAACCGTCGGCCAACGACGCCTATCATGCCCCGATCTATCCCGCGGTCCGCCGCCAACTCGACCAGGCCTTAGCGACCCTGCCCGACGGCAATTTCACCATCGTCGATCTGCTCCATGAACCAACAAGCACCGAAGCCATGTACCAGAAGGCCTATCACTGGTGCCCGATGTCCCGTTTTCTGGTGGTGGTCGCCGCCGATCAGCAAGTCTACACCTGCCAGGACAAGGCCTACACCGCAAGTGGTCAGCTGGGCTCGATCCGGGATGTCTCGTTCCGCGAGATGTGGGCTTCACCGGCAACTGCCGCCCGGCTGCAGAGGTTGGATCCCAGCCGGGACTGCGGCCACCATTGCGTGGCTCATACCAAGAATTTGATGCTCCTGGAGTATTTTGGCTCCGATCCGGGGCATCTGGAATTTGTCTGATAAGGAGAGATCGCGATGGCTTATCTTGATTTTATCACCAGCCTGCACTCCCGCACCAAGCGCGATTACCTGGAGCGGGTGGCAAGAGGCGACAAGGCGGCATGCGCCGCCGTGGCCAAGCAGTTTGGCCGTGACTACTGGGACGGGGACCGTAAGTACGGCTATGGCGGCTTCCGCTACGACGGTCGTTGGGCAGCCATGGCCAAGGAGCTGATCGATCATTATCGCCTGACCCCGGAAAGCCGGGTGCTCGATGTCGGCTGTGGCAAGGCCTTTTTGCTCTATGAGCTGGTGCAACTGATGCCTGGGCTCACGGTGCGCGGCCTTGACATCTCCGAGTACGCCCTGGTCAATGCCAAGGAGGAGATGCGGCCCTTCCTTGACCGGGGGCAGGCGCAACAGCTCCCTTATGAGAGTGATTCCTTTGATCTGGTGGTCTCGATCACCACCCTGCACAACCTCTATCTCTTCGACCTCCAGGCGGCGCTCAAGGAAATCGAGCGGGTCAGCCGGGGGGCGAGTTACATCGTGGTGGAGTCCTATCGTAACGAAGAGGAAAAGGCCAACCTCTTGCATTGGCAGCTGACCTGCGAGTCCTTTTTCACTCCGGCCGAATGGGAATACATTTTTGCCCAGTCAGGCTACAGCGGCGATTACGGGTTTATCTATTTCGAATAGAGATGGGCGGCGGGGACCGTTGCCTGTGGGCAGAGTTAGGGCTTGGAATACGCTGACTAGCCCGCCCGGACCATTGTGGTGGCGGGATCCGGGGCGGGCTGCTCAAGGGCCGGGGATGGGTGGTTCTGTCTTGCGGGCTGATTCGAGGCCGTTATTTGTCTTCCACCACATGGCAGGTCTGGCAATCCATGCCGATGTGTTCAAGCATCATGCCGTCCGGTCCGTTTTCACCGTGGCAGATCTTGCAGTTGATGGCCGCGCCGTGTTTAAGCATCATCTCGCGGGCCAGGCTGGTCCTTTTTTCCTTGTGCTTGAGGGCCTTGGTGATGCCCTGAGCATGGCAGTCGGTGCATTGCTGCTTAGGGTGGTTGCCCATCTTGACGCCCTTGGGCCCATTTTCGCCATGGCAGATCGTGCAGTCCATGCCGACATGCTCGAGCATCATCTTGTTGCTGGCGGCCATGGGGGCTGTTTTGGTGGAGTCAGTGGCCAGGGAGGGAAGGCTGCATAGAAAGATTCCTAACAGAAAAGCAACGCCGGACAGATAGATTTTTTTCATTTTGTCCTCCTTGTACTTTTTCTGATGGGGTGGGATGGACCTGACCAAGACAGGTGAGCATCTGCCCCGTTTGAACACCTCATGCTCGGTTGCCCATTGGATGTTGGACGGAAGTATTCCTCACTATACGTTTATGATAGACAGAAGTTGATTTGAGTGTCAATTGGATAATAAAGCTAGGATAAGCACAGTTTCCGGTTGTGGCCCAGGCACGCCGGCAGGTTGAGAAGAATGGTGCGTAGGATAAAGCCTGCGCACCCTACCCGGCGCTCAATAATCCTAGAAAAGTAAGGAGATGCCCCAATGGAAAATTGCCTCGTCCGCAGAATCTGTGGGTAGCGGGCCGTTTTTTTACTCTAATTCGTCAGGGTTGCGTAGCGCAGCAACCCTTTCCACTGGTTTGCTTATCTCATCCCCTTGCTACATTTTTTTGCTGCGCAGAGAAAAACTAGCGTCGCATCACCCAAACCTCCCCAGCAGAATCCTCCCCAGCGAACCCAGTACCGAAAGCACATTTTTTACCCTGAAGGCGGTGGTGGTGCCGGATTCATCGACGTTGTGCTGCCGGACCTCCAGGTAGTCAAGGTCGGGATCGTCCCGCAGCATCCGGCACAGCAGTTCGGCCTGGAAGCCGAGGCCATAGGCCGTCACCCGGTGAGCCAGCACGTTCTGCCGCCGGTGCAGCACCCAGCCGTTGAAGTAGTGGAGCTCGTGGCCGCTGAAGAGGCGGATCGTCCCGGCAAAGAGAAGTGACAAGAGGCGGCGCGAGAAGGGGCGGTGGTCGCAGTTGTAGCGGGTGGCGAAGAGCCGGGTGCGGAAATAGGGCACGATCATGTCGGCCTTGCCCATCAGGCCGAGGACGCGGGTCAAGGCCTCGGGCGGGCTGGCGTTGTCGCCATGGACGATGTAGAAGTATTCCCCCCTGCCGCGCTCCGCGGCCCGGAAATAGTTGATTCCGATCCCCTGATTCACCGGATTAGCGACCAAAGAAAAGGAATCTTCCAGATGATTGGCGGTGATGTAATCGCGGATCACCGTGACCGAATCGTCCTTTGAGGCATCGTCGTAGATCAGCACTTCATAGCGGTAGGGAAACTGAACCAGCACCGAGCGCACAGTGTCCAAGGTCCCCCGGATCAGCGTCGCCTCGTTGAAGCAGGTGACCATCACGGTGAGATCGATCTTACCCTCCGGTACGGTGGCGGTATTTCCTGGTCCCGGCGTCATGCCTTGGCGATCCCCCAGCCGTCGATGGCAGCCAGCACTTGTTGCGGGGTGATGTGGCCCATGCAGGGGTCGTTATGCTCGCACTGCTTCTGAAAACAGGGGATACAGGGGCGGTCGAGCGCTGGGTAGAGGATGCGCAGGTTGGGATGCGGCGACTGCTCGGAGCCCATGGTCGGCCCGAACAGGCCCAGGACCTGCTTGCCCAAGGCGACACCCAGGTAGAGGCCCAGGGTATCGCTGGTGATCAGCAGGCGGCAGGAGTTGATCCAATCCATATAGCCTGCCAGGTTGTTCAGACTCTGCTGATAGGTGACGGAATAGCGGCCCTGGGCCAGCCCGGCCAGCTCGTCCCAGTAGTGGGTGGGCCAGGCCTTCAGTGGCAGCAGGCTGCCGACGTGCATGTTGAAGCCGATGTCGAATCCGGGTTTCGTCTGTGGTTGATAGCCGAGGACGAAACTCTCGCCCCGCCAGGTGGCGCCCAGCATCTGGTAAAGGACCTCGACCCAGGGCTTGTTGTTCAGTTTCTTTTTGTTTTCAAGCGTCGCCACGGCCAGGGCCTCGTAGGCCAGCTCATAGGCCTCGGCCCTGCCGGTCTCCTGATCAAGCCGGAAGCCAAAATGGCTCCAGGCCGAGATCTTTTTGACGAAGGCGCAGATGCCGGGCACCTTCTCCAGATTAATGACCTTGTCGAAGCGCTCGCCCTCCAGCTGAAGGAGGGTGAGGAGGTCGAAGACCAGGATGCGGTCGATGTAGGGGTTGCCTTCGAGGAGCGGCACGGCGGCAGCATCGGTGAGCCAGGTGACGTGGTCGTCCTTGAAGAGATGGAGGACGGCGGTGGTGCGGAAGACATCGCCTAAGCTGCAGTTGCTGCCAATATCCGAGATCAGGGTCTCGGAATACCCCAGTTTGATGATCAGGATCTTATGCTTTTTGGTCATAGGGCCGCTAAATAAAGTTGTCGTGGGGCCAGGGATGCTTGAGCCGCCAGAGGTACTGGTTGCAGGCATCCATTCGGCAGAGGTCACGGCACTCCTCAAGACGCAGGTCTTGGTCGATAAAGGACAGCACCGCCTGGCGCCGCGGGCCGTTCCACAGATCGGCTAGGGTGTTCTCCCGGGCATTGCCGATATAAAACCGCGGGTCACCGGCAAAGACGTTGCACTCCCACAGGTCGCCGTTGGCCGAGGCAAAGGCGATAAAGTGGGTGCCGGAGCATTTCTGATACGATTTGGCCGTGCCGGCCTTGGCCATGGCCACCGCCCGGAAGATGACGGCAAATCTCTCATCGGCCAAGGGGCGCAGGGCATCCTCCAGATCCCGGTAGCGAGTGTAATCGATACAGTGGCGGTTACGGCTCAAGGGGTGCTGGGAATAGGGCTTGACGCTGAAGTAGTCGACTCCGAGTCCTTTAAGCTGGCGGGCGAGCCCCACCACCTGATCGGCGTTTTCCGGCAGCAGCACCAGCTGGGTGCCGATGGTCACCGCAAGTCCTAAGGCCTTTTTTCTGGCCACCGCCCCGGCGATATTGGCCAGCACCTGATCGAAGACCCCGGCGTTGACGCCATGAATGGCGGCGTAGTTTTCCGGCGTGCCGCCGTTGACGGAAAAACGGATCCACTCCAGGCGGTCGATCAGCGGGAGCCGCGCCGCAGTCAGCGCCGCACCGTTGGTGGTCATCGAGACACTCATCCGGTCGGCGGCGTAGTCGAAGATTGCAGCGGCCTCGGGGTGGAGCAGGGGCTCGCCGTTGCCGCACATCATCACCGACTTGTTCCCCAGCCCGGCAAGCCCGGCGAGGAGGGATTGGGCAAGCGCCACGTCAATGCGGTCGTCAGTAGCATTTACCTGGTGGTCCACCCCGCAGAAGAGGCAGCGGCAATTGCAGCGCCGGGTGAGTTCCATTTCGGTATAGAGCGGACCCCGGCTCCGCCCGCTGGCCAGCCAGTCGGCCACGGCCTGGGGGTGAAACATCAGCTTTTGGCGGTCGAAATCGGTGTCGTAACTCATCGCAACGTGGCAAGATAACTGGAAATTCCATCACTAAGGGGCCTGAGGTGAATCCCTGGCCAGCCTGCCGTCAGGCGGGTGGTGTCAAAACGCAAATCAAAGGCTGGAGAACTTGCGGCACGAAACTCGATGCCCGGCCTGCATGCTGCTTTTTCAGCGATTAGCGCGATAATGTCAAGCAGAGAAAGGCTCGTCCCGGTGGCAACATTGACCAGGATGTCGCCAGTGGCGTCGAGGCAGGCGGCGACCAGGGCGGCAAGGTCCTCGATACAGACCAGGTCGCGTTTGAGTGTACCGTCGCCGGTGACGGTGATTGTGTGGTTGGCAACTGCGGTGCGGATGAGTGTGCCGAGGAGGCTCTTGCCGTTGTCATCCCCTCCGTAGATACCTGGCAGCCGCAGGATGACGGCGGGGAAGTCCCGACCGGGAAAAAGCCGGAGGAGCCCCTCGCCAGTGAGCTTGGCCAAGGCATAGTAATGGCTGGGCGCAGCCAGAGACTCCTCGCTGACCGGGAGCTGGGGCTGGGCACCGTAGACATCCACTGAACTGAGGTAGATGAAGGCCCGGCATTGCCCAGGCGGCAGGCCCTCCAGGACGTTTTCCATCATCCGGCAGTTGGCAAAAAAAGCGGCAGCGCTCTGCCCCTCGGCCCGGTTGATGACGGCCGCATGGATCAGGGCGAACGGCCCGCGGATCGTGGAGAACCATTGGCGGACCTGGGCCTGATCGGTGAGATCGCAATCGCGGGTGGAGGCACCCAGGACCGCGTGGCCCGCGGCGGTCAGGAAGCGATGCAGGTTGCGGCCGATGAAGCCGCTGTGGCCGAGGATGACGACCTGAGAGGGCTGCATATCAGTCTCCAGGGGGCGGGGCGTCGTCAAAGAGGATCTCCACCGAGGTGTGGCCGAACTCCTGAAAGCGGTTGGTCTTGACCTTGATGTCGCAGGGGTTGCAATCGCCATAGACCTTGCAGGGCCGGAAGGCCCCAGCAGAGTAACGGAAATCGGGATCGGTGAGGCGGCCGTAAGGCGCTCGGCTGGCGTAGAGATCGCTGTGACAGCGGAAGACGTCGCCGCCCGGGCCGACCAACAACTCGGTGGTCCGGCAGCTGACCTGGCGTCTCTGGGCGCTGTCCACCGCCTGGGGGTATTTGTAGCGGCCAAAGAGCCGACCCTGGTGCCGGCCAAGGAACTCCTTGAGCCTGAAGTCGATCCCCAGGTCCCGGGAAGTCGCCTGGGCCCGAGCGATCTCCTCTTCGCGGTCCGGGTGGTTGACCGCCCAGATACCGACTGAGTAGCCGCGGACGAGCATTCTCAGGACTTTCTGCTGGAGGACGGAAAGGTCCATCTGGCCAGGGTGGTAGGACACTCGGATCGAGGCATAGGGCGAATCCCGCCGCAAACGGCCGACCGGGATCCGATCCATGAACTCATCGACATCGAACTGGAGGTTGGTCAAGAGATCGACGGGCAGATCGGGGCGCAGACCCTGCAGGATTTGATAAAAGTCGGGGTGCAGGCTGGGTTCGCCACCCTGGAGGGAGATGGGCAGGTCTGGCCGGGGCGTGATCCGGTTTAAGCCGCGCAGCCAATCGGCCCCGGAGATCAGGGCGCCTCCGCCCTGTTTGCCGCCGAAACGGTTGATGCAGTACGGGCAGCGCAGATTACAGCGCAGGGTGAGAAAAACGCCGATATAGTTGGTCGCCTCTGGCAAAGTCAGGGAGGGCAGTGGTGATGTCTCTTCGGCAGGTGCGGCCATAGCGTGTGACTCTCAGAAATGTGGTAGTGGCGAGGAATACAGGATTCATGAGTCAGAATGCAGCATCCTTGGCACAACGAAATAAGTGCCTGCGATATTTCCCAGAAACTGACGTACTGCCTGGCGATTGCAGGCTCTTTCCAGGGCAGCCGGTCTTCGCGGTTTTCAGAATCATGAACCCTGAATTCTGGATTCTGACCTCCGTCTCTTCTCACCGTTTTTGCGCGATGCAGCAGACGTTCCAGCTGTTGAGGCTGGGGGCGTGGCCGCTGAGCCATTCCTCTGAGCCAAAGAGCGTCAGACCTGCCTCATCGAGCAGCGCTGCCACCTCGGGTAGGAACAAGTAGCGCATGACGTGGGTCTCGTGCAGGGTCTGGCGGCTATCATCCGCCTTGGCCGTGATCTCGATCTCGAAATTGACCTCGACGGTATTGTCATTTTCGCGGAGCACCGGCTCAGTGATCCGGCGGAGGCTGAGCTTTTCGGTATCGACCCGTTTGATCCTGACCGCCGGCTTTTCGTGGAGCACCGCCGGGCCATACCAGAAGTCAAAGATGAACAGCCCGCCTGGTGCCAGATGGGTTGCGGCGGTGGTCATGGCGGCACGTAAGGCTTCATTGGTGGTCTGGTAGCTCATGACGTGGAACAGCGAGAGCGCCAGATCGAAGGTCTGCCCCAGCCTGAGGGTGGTAATGTCGGCCTGGATAAAATCGGGGGCGGGGTGGACGGCTGAGCTTACGGCAGAGCGGCGGGCAATGGCGAGCATGGCCTCTGAGCGATCCACCCCGGTGACTTCTAAGCCGTGGCGGGCGAGAGCCAGGTCATGACAGCCGGTGCCGCAGCCAAGGTTCATGATTCTCCGCAGCGGCTGGGCGGGTGCCGCCCGCCGGGCCAGGGCGAGGACATACTCAGCCTCCAACTCATAGTCTTTGCCGGTGTTCAGCAGGTCGTAATAATTGGAGTACTCTTGGAAGACGTGGCTCATAACAGGATATTTTTCACCTCGTCGGCAACATGGTGAATCTGGGCATCGGTGAGGGCAAGGCCGCTGGGGAGGTAGAAGCCGCGCCGGGCCAGGCGCTCCGACACCGGCAGAACAAGGTTCGGGAACAGGCCCATCCGCTGGAACACCGGCTGTTGGTGCATGGGCCAGAAGAAGGGCCGGGTGCCGATTCCCTTGCAAGCGAGCATCGCCATGGCGTCAGCCGCGGTCAGCGGAATCTCCTCCGGGAGCACGAGGCCGTAGACCCAATAGATGTTCTCCGTGTCGTGGGCAGCAAGCAGCGGCCGTTGCACAGGGCAGCCGGCGAGCAGCGAGTCGTAGAGGCGGCCGATCTCCCGTTTCCGCTGCACGTGACTGGCTAGCCGCTCCAGTTGGGCGCAGCCGACCGCGGCTTGGAGGTTGGTCATCCGGTAATTCCAGCCCAGTTCATCGTGGAGGAACCGTTGTTGCGGTTGAAAGCAGAGGTTGGCCAGTGCCCGGCAGCGTTCGGCGAGCTGCAGGTCGTCGGTGAGCACCATCCCTCCTTCGCCGGTGGTGATATGCTTGTTGGGATAAAAACTGACGATGCTAACCTCCCCGAAGCTACCGCAGGGCCTGTTGCCGTACCGCAGGCCGATGGCCTGGGCCGCGTCTTCGATGATTTTAAGCCCATGGCGGCTGGCGATGTCGATTATCTTGGCCATGTCAGCGGGCAGGCCGTAAATGTGCACCGCCATGATCGCCTTGGTCCGGTCGGTGATCCTGGCCTCGATCTGGCTGGTATCCATATTCCAGGTCAGCGGCTCGCTATCGACCAGCACCGGAGTGGCCCCGCATTGGACGATGGCCTGGGCGCAGGAGATGATGGTGAAGGAGGGCATGATCACCTCGTCGCCAGGGCCGAGGCCCAAGGCTCTTGCCGCCACCTCAAGGGCGGCGGTGCCATTGGCCACGGCGACGCCGTGCCGCCTGTTGACAGATGCGGCGAACTCCTTCTCGAAACGGCCGACAAAGGGCCCTTCGCTGGAGATCCAGCCTGTGTCGATGCACTCGCTGAGGTAGCGCTTTTCGTTGCCGTCCAAGAGCGGCTCATTGACGGGGATAGGCGTCATGAAGGTTCTCTCTATTTGTTCCAGGTGATGAGCTCGATCTGGTCGGGGGCAATGCCGCTGAAGCGGCATTTGTCCTCGTCTCCGGCAAAAGGCCCCTGCTTGACTTCGATCATTTCGACCTCTTCAAGGACGTGGAATCCATGCCCGCCGTCAGCGAGAAGAATGACATCGCCCGCCTCGAGGATGGTGCTCTTGATATAGATTTGGCCATCATCGTAAAAATCAACCCGCAGGCGGCCCTTGCGCAGGATCAGCACCTCCTGGGTGTGGGTCACCTCCCTGTGCACGGGGTTGTGGGCGTGGGGCGCGATGGTGTGTCCTCCGGGGTGATTCATGTAGGCCAATTGCTGGGGAAAGGTATCAGGGGTGAAGAAGTTTACCCCTGGCTGGGTGTAGTCATGGGGGATGACCATGGCCAGCAGGATGCCGTTGTGGGTGACTTTCAGTGGGCTCGATAGGCGTTTTGGCGGCTGGTTCATGGTTGCCCTTTGTCAGCGCTGACGTGATCAGTCATGTTTGCGGAGTGTCCGCATCGAGGGTGGCTGTCGTGCTGCGCAATTCCCACCCATAGCTGCCGACGGCCACAGCATAACAGGCAATGCCTGTCCACAAGGTAGCCGATATGCCAAACCCGAGGGAAATGACCATGGCCAGCACACTGGCGCAGATGGACATGGCCCCGTTAATACTCCACAGCCAGGGCATGAACGAGGGGATGGCTGTGGCCGCCCTCTTGATGCCCAGCGGGAAGGCCATGCCCATGAAGAGGCCGAGGGGGAAGAGGATGCCGGTGGCAATCATGATCCGCTGGGGGGTGGCTGCCGCCCGGTAGGAATCGGTCAGGAAAGGCGCCCAGATTTTGAAGACCAAAAGCACGGCAAGGAGCGCCAGCAGGCAGCCCAGGTCCAGCCGCCCTCCGGAGTGGGCGGAGATCGGGGTGGTCACAAAACTGCCGGCCCCGCAAGAGAGCAGCAGGGTAAAGAGTACGACGCTCAAGGCATAGGTGGGGTGGCCTAAAAAAACAATCAGCCGCTGCATCAGGCCGATCTCGATGAACATGAACCCGAGGCCGATGGCGGCAAAAAAAATTGCCAGGGGCCAGGCCCGAGCCGGCAGTGGCTGTTTGTTTTTTATCTGGACCGGAACGATGATGCAGAGGTAGGACAGGGCGATAACCGTGAGCAGGAGGATGCCCAGCAGAAAATAGGCGACGGCGTTGAAGTTATGCTGCGCCAGTTCGTTGCCGCTTATGGTGAACATGTCCCGGAAGCGCACCATGTTGAAGAAGAACGGTTTGTTGTCTGTCGTGGCCTCGATGTCCACCGGGAAGTTGTCGTAGAAGGTGGTGAGGTCGCTTTGTGAGGCGATGGAGGCAAGGGTCGGATCTGCTGCGGACTTTGGGCTCAAGAGGATCTGGAAGTTCATCCGTTGCGCGACCTGTTCGATGGTCTCCACGTCGTGGGCCGTAAAGGGGGAGTTGCTCGCCAGGAGCGAGGCGCCCTGGTCTTTACGGACGATCATGATATGCCCCCCCGGCGCTGTGACCCCGCGTGCCAACAGGGCTGCCCTGGCCAGGGAGGTCAACCGGTAGACCTCGTCCGGGGCCTCCGGATTGTACCAGCGTGTGAAGGTGAGGATGCCGCCGGGTTTTAGTTTGTCAAGGAAGACTTGCCAGGCCTCGACGGTGTAGAGGGCATTTTCGGTGAGTACGAAGGCCCCTGCTGCCGTGGCGGCCCAGCTGTCGATGAAGGAGCTCTCGATGATGTCGAACTGCCGAGCCTCCTTGGTGAGATAGCTGCGCGCCTCGTCGTTGACAAAGGTGACCCTCGGGTTCTGATCGAGGTGGCCGGTGAAGTCGCCATAGCGGCCGTTGACCGTGGCAATGATGTCTTCGTTGATCTCGATGCCGAGCACGGAGCGCTGATCAAACGCCAAGGCCGACAGGAGATCGCGGCCCCCGCCCACGCCGATGACGCAGACATCGGCATTGGGCCGCAGGTAATGGGCGATGTTGGTGAGGTCGTATTTCAGGTAGTCATGGTCGCTTATATTGCCGTCGAAGTGGGTCTGGACCGTGGCTGCGTCGGCATCGATATTGAGGCGCAATTGCCTGACCGGGTGGTCAACGGTGTAGGTCTCGCTGATATTCCAGCCTATGGGGGCGATGGGTTCATCCGGGTCGCCAAAGACAATGATGCGGGAAAAGGAGTTCCATTTTTCAAACAGCGGCCGCTCTTCAAGGGCCCCCTTGACCCAGATCGGCTTCAGGGCGCCCCGTTGTTGATGGACCAGGATGGAGTTGGCGACAGTAAAGCCAAGAAGGCAGACACAGGTCGTGATGGCAAGGCGTTTTAGGCGCTGGCAGCCGGTCCCGGCGAGGAAGAAGAGCGAACCGAGGGAGATCAGGGCCGCCGCAATGATGACGTTGGTGGGTCCGTCGGTGATCTTGAGGGTCACGATGAGCAAGAGGCAGCCGAATGCCGCTCCGGCGAGATCGGCGGCATAAAAGCGGCTGATCTGCTCTGGGAATTTGGTGAGAGCGATGGAGACACAGACGCCGCTGAAGACAAAGGGAATCGAGAGGATGCAGTAGTTGACCACCACGGCGAAGATGCCGACCAGGGAGCGGTGGATGAAAAATGGGATGGCCAGGTGGAGCAGAAAACTCACCGGGATGGCAATGGCGAGGGCGAGGGAGCTCTGCGCCAGCAGGGATTGGGCGCGTTCCTGGCGGAAGAAGTCAGGAAAGACATAAACCAGCACTGAACCTGCGGACAGGCCGAACATGGCCAAGGAGATAGCGACAAAGGCAAAGTGGTAGTACATGGTGACGCTGAAGATTCTGGTCAGCAGAATCTCGTACATCAAAGTGGCCATGGTCACCAGGAACAGGCCGACATATATCTGGCGGCCGGGGGGAGGTGCCAGGGCAGCTGCACCTGACCCCGGCGCAGGGGTTGAGTGTGTCTGGCTCAGGCGATTTTCTGATTTGGACATGCCGCGTTCCTTCGGATGGACGAGGGGTAAGGTTGAGTTTTAGCCGCTACACGGTGAGCCGCGATCAGCGATAGGGTTCGACGGCCCGCAGTTGTTTCGGATCAGAGAGGCCAAGGGCCTTGGCCTGGTCGGCAGCTTCGACGGCAGAACGGTACTGGCCCGTGGCCAGATAGGCGGCAGCTAGGGTATTATACGCGGGGGCAAAGCCGCGGTCAATCGCTATGGCTTGCTGGATGGCGGCAATGGCCTCGCTGCTGCGGCCTGCGGCGAGCAGGGCCTTGCCCAAATTGTCCCAGGGGATGGGGCTCTTTTTGTCGGCCTTCGTCGCCTTGGTGAACAGGGGGATGGCCTCGTTGTGGCGGCCGGTCTCCAGGTAGAGCAGGCCGAGGTTGTTATAGGCCTCCGGGCGGTGGGGCAGGAGTTTGATGGCCTTCTCAAAGCAGGCGATGGCCTCTTTGTGGTTTCCCAGGGTCTTGTGCAGAGCCCCGAGATTGATATAGGCCTCGGCGAAGCCGGGATTGATCGCTACCGCCCGCTGGTAGGCCGCCAGCGCCGCCTCAGGCTTGTTGGCGCTGGCATAGACGATGCCCAGGTTGGCGTTGGCGTTGGCGTAGGCGGGCTTGAGGGCTATGGCCTGGTTTAAGTGCTCAATGGCTTGCGCGGTGTTGCCCAGGTCATGATAGACCATGGCCAGGTCGTTGTGGACGTTGGGGAGCTCGGGGTTAAGGGCCAGGGCCTTGAGGTAGGAGGCGATGGCCCGTTCTTTCTGGCCAGTCTCTTTGAACACGACACCCAGGTTGATGTAGGGGATTTCGTAGTCCGGTTTCAGGGCGATGGACTTGTTGAGGCTCTCCACGGCCTTTGCCGTCTCATGGGCATCATGGTAGGCGTTGCCCAGGTTGTTGAGGAAGAACCAGCTGTCGGGGTTGATCGCGACGGAGTGGAGGCTCAGGGTCAGGGAGTCATGCCAGTGGCGCTCCTGAAACACGGTCTTGGCCGACAGGGCGAGGATGGCGAGCAGGAAGATCATGTACGCCTTAGGCGAGTTCACCGTGCTAAGCCACCAAGCTACGGCCAGGGCGGGGCCAAGCATGGCGAGGTAGAGGTAGCGGTCTGCCACCGTTGAAATCTGCTGGAAATTGAACGGGATAAGCCCGATCACCGGAAGCAGGGCGGCGAGGAACAGGCTGGCCGGGATGAAGAGCGGCCGGGGCCGTTTCCAGATGAGGAGCGCGATCAGCAGGGAGGGCAGCAGACCGCTGAGGTAGATGGTGGGACTGGCGAGAGCGGCTTCGGGAGTCCTGCCATAATCGGGTCCCAGGGTGAGGGGGGTAGCGATTTTGGTCAGGTAAAAGGTGAGGGAGTCACCCGCCACTAGCAAACGTTGCCAGATGGTGGCGGTAGCCTCGAGTCCAGCCATGGGTTGGGCCTGGCGGGTCAGGAGCACGATGGGCAGGGCGCAGGCCAGCCAGGGGACAATTTCAAGGCCGAGCCGTTTGGGGGTCTTGTGCAGTTCAAAGGCGCCAAGGGCGGCGGTGAGTAGAGGAACGGCCACGGCGCTGGGTTTGGCCAGCAGGGCGCAGACAAAGGAGGCCAGCGCCAAGGCAAAGTGCCCCCGCGCTTTGCTTGGCTGGGATTCGTTCTGTCCGGCGGTGACATACTGCCAGAGGGCAAGCAGCGAAAAGAATCCGGCGAGCAGGTCTTTGAGTCCCGTGGCCCAGGCCACCGCCTCTACCTGGAGCGGATGGAGGGCAAAGAAGAGGGCCCCGGCCGCCGCGGCCATAGGTGCGGCTTTTAGACGGCGGAGCAATTGAAAGACCAGGGCGGTGGTGGCGCAGTGGAGGACGAGGTTGGCGGAGTGGAAGAGGCTCGGGCTGAGGGAGTGGTCAGGGCTCGCGGCGATAAGGCGCGAGATCCCGGCCAGGATCGACCACAGGCTGTAGGTCAGGGGGATATAGAGTTTGAGGTAGGGAGCCTGCCAGAAAGAGAGGAGATTGGCCAGGGAGAACCGTTCCAGGTAAGGGTTGCCGGTGATGTTGATGCTGTCGTCGTAGCCGAGGAATTGATGGCCGCACACCGGCAGAAAAATGAGCGCGGTGACAAGGATGACGAGGGGAGCAAGGAGCCGGTTGGACATGGTCGTTTTGGCGGCAGGCTCAGGCGTCTTGCCCAGTGCGCCGGTCGGTCGGGCGGTTTTTCACCCGCCGGGCCTTGAAGATGTGGCGGATGTACTGGGTGCCGCGCCCCATCAGGCCGAGGAAGGTCTCGGCGGTCTTGGACTGGCCGATGGTCCTCGGCACATTCTGGTAGGGGACCTCGACCCAGCGGTACCTGTCACGGATCAGTTGCGCCATCAGCATGATGAAGTACTCGCCGTAGTCGCCGTAGAGGCGGATCGGTTTGATCACCTCGGCACGGATGGCGATGAAGCCGCTGGTCCAGTCGTGAAACGGGGTTTGCATCAGCAGGGTGGTGAGCAGGTTCAAGGCGTGGGTGCAGCATTTCTGGAGGACCACCACCGGACCTTTGTGGCCATGGAGTTCGTCGGCGCCTCCCGGGATATAGCGGCTGCCGATGGCGGCGTCGGCGCCATGCTCGCGGACCTTGGCGATCAACTCCGGCACCGTGGCCGGGGGCAGGGAGAAGTCGCAGTCCATCCAGACCACGATCCGGCCCCGGCTCTCGTCGATGCCACGCTGGATGGCGCTGACCAGGCCCCGTTCTTCGGTGCGCACGATCAGCCGGACGTTGCCGATATCGCCCATGATGCCCCGTACTGCGTCAGCCGTGCCGTCTGGAGAGTTGTCGTCAACGACGATGAACTCGATGGGCCAGGGCAGAACCGCCTTGAGTGCCGGGATTAGTTTTTCGACATTACCCTTTTCATTATAGGTGGGTAAGATTATACTGGCCAAAATTTCAGGCGGGTCCGTTATTTCTGGCATGCTGACGTCGTATGAATCGTAATTGTCCAGAATACAGAATTCAGGAGCCAGAATTCAGAATTCCACAGGTGATGCGTCCGTACCGTGACTGGAGACCAGCAATGGGTCACTAACGGCTTTTTCTTAGAAAGGGGGGCCGATCTCGCTCTGCTGAATCCTGAACGGGGTACTTTGAATCGATCATGGCGCGACGAATGTCTTCACTAAAAAACATGGGGCCTGCAGCGGTCGGCTGGTTGCTGATCGGGATCCATTACAGTATCTTTAGTCAATTCTTTCCCAATGCTCAAGGGAAACTTGGCCACGATTACCAGTACAACCTGCCGCTTTTGCTCGATGGCTACTACTGGTTCCTCAACAACGGGCTGTGGTCTCTGCCCTGGTTCACCCCTTCGTTCTGCGGCGGCATGCCGCTCCTGGCCAACCCGGCGACCTTTTATGTCTCAACGGCCCAATGGTTTACCTTCCTGACCGATCCCTTGACCGCTGTCCGTCTTACCTTGCTGCTCTTTGCCGCCCTGGGGTTCTGGGGGTTCTACCTCCTCCTGCGGAGCATTTTTGTCACTGGCCGCTGGCCTGCGCTCCTGGGCGGGGGGCTGTTTCTGTTTAACGGCCTCTATGCCTGGCGGATGGTGGTCGGTCATATGGAGTTTCATGCCGTCATGCTCACCCCTGGGCTCGCCTGGCTGCTCCTGAAGGATGGACCTGGAGACTCGCGCATCAGGAGCTGGCCGGTGGCTCGCAATATCGTCTGCGCCGCGCTCCTCATGAGCTATGCCTTCATGTCGGGCATGACGCAACTGATCGTGCCCTCGGTCCTTGCGGTGATGGTCATAGCTGGACTTGCCTGGCTCACCTCAGATTATTGCGTCGATGGCTGGGGGCTTGTGCTCAGGCTCGCCCTTGCCGGGCTTGGCGCCCTTGGCCTGTCGGCGGCAAAACTTGTGGCCGCGATGTCCTTTCTTGGCAATTTTCCACGGGATTCGTATCTGTTGCCAGGCGTTGAGGGGCTTGGCCGGCTTTTTTTATTCATCGGGCAGGTGCTGGCAGAGGGAGGCGCCCATGTGGATGCCGACTCGCTGGTGGCCAACTCGCAGTGGAGCCTTGGCCGCCACGAATTCGAATTCGGCCTCACCGTAGTCCCTTTTGGGTTGATCGTCTTGGGCCTGGTCCTTGGCGGACGGCGGCTGTGGGCCACGGTCACTAGCCGCCGGAGCGCCCCATATATGGTGCTCTGTCTCCTGCTTCTGGCTATCCCTGTGGCCCTGAATGTCTATACTCCGACCTGGAATCAGTTTCTGAAGACCGTCCCCCTGATCAAGAACTTGAGCAATTTTTTTCGCTGGTTCATCATCTACATCCCCTGTGTCATTATCCTGGCGGCTTTGGCTGTGGAGAAGACGCCGCTCCTTGCCCGCTTTGCCCCCGCCTTCACCTTGGGCGGCCTTGCTGTGGTGGTGCTTATCAATCTGACCACCGACACGGCCTTCTATCACGACCAGCCCTATGATCCGGAGCCAGTGGTCTCGGCCTACTGGCAGACGCGGGAGCGTGGGGCCCCGCCGGTCATCGCCACCCAGGTGGCAAGCCTTGACGAGGCCGGCCGGCCGGCGTTGACCATTGCCCGCAACGATGTCCTCACCCAAGGCCAGTCGCAGATCTTGTGCTATGAGCCGATGTTTGGCTTCCGGCTGGAATTTTTGCCCTTTAAGGGCATCCACCCGGGACCGGCCCTGTCTGAGCGCGACGGTGAGCTGAATGTGAAGAATCCGGCCTGTTACCTCTACCCCGAGGAAAACGTCTGCACGCCTGGGGACCATTTTCGTCTGACCGACCAGGCCGAGGCGGAGCGCTTCATCGGCTTTCACCCCTTCCGCTACCAGAGGTCCAAGTGGCAAACGGTGGCGGACCGGGTGAATTTCTTCTGTCTATTGGCAGTGCCGGTCTTTGCCGTGGCCTATGGCGCGAGCGAGATACGGGCCAGGCGCGGCCGGAGAGGTGGCGGGTGAGTCTTTCCGGGCCGTTCAGCGCGGGCGCGACGGGCCGCGGGAGGCATCTGTTCCTGCTGGCGCTCATCGGCATCGCCGTCGCCCTGGTTTATGGCCGGGTTGTGGGGTTTGAGTTTCTCGACTACGACGATAACCTTAACGTCTACGAAAATCCGCTCTTGGAAAATCTCTCAGCCTCCAACCTGCTGCGTTTCTGGCAACGGCCCTATGAGGGGCTCTACATACCGCTGACCTATACCGTCTGGGCGATGCTGGTCAAGGTCTCGGCCATGCTCTTCACTCTTGACCGGCTGTTCGTTCCCCAAATCTTTCATGGCGCCAATGTCGTCTTTCATGCCGCCAATGCGCTCACCCTCTTTGCGCTGCTGCGGCTGTTGCTGCGAAAGGACTGGCCGGCCGCGGCCGGGGCGCTTATCTTTGCCCTCCATCCGCTCCAGGTGGAGGCGGTGGCGTGGGTGACCGGATTCAAGGCGGTGCTGTTTGGTTTATTTTCCTTGCTGGCCCTCTGGTTGTACGCGGGACATGGCGCTGAAGCTGAGGGCCAGGGCGCTCCCCGGGGTTGGTCGCGGCCACGCTATCTGGCCGCGACCCTGTGTTTTTTAGCCGCCATGCTGACCATGCCGTCTGCCGTGGTCTTGCCGCTTCTGGCCGGTATCATCGGCATACTGCCCCAGGCCAGGCCGTGGCGGCGGGTGGGCCTTGAGCTCTTACCGTGGTTGCTTGTGGTGGTGCCGGTGGTCCTGGTGACCAAGGCCTCCCAGCCAGACCGGCTGCAGGAGTTCCTGCCCTCCGTTGGACAACGGTTTTTGGTGGCCGGCGATGCCCTCACCTTTTATCTCGGGAAACTTGTACTCCCCGTGGGCCTCGGTCCTGACTATGGCCGTACTCCGGAAATAGCCCTTGGCCAGGGGTCTTGGGTATACGTTACCGGCCTTTCCCCCTATGTGCTGGCCGCGTTCCTCGTATGGCGGTGCCGGAACGTCTGGGTTTGGGCAAGTGCAGGAATCTTTGTCGTCACGCTGGCTCCGGTTCTTGGTTTTCTTTCCTTCGCCTACCAGGATATGTCCACGGTGGCCGACCGCTACTGTTATCTCGCCATGGTTGGCCCCGCCTTGTTGAGCGCCTGGCTCCTCAGTCGGTGGCCCGGCTGGGGAGGTTGGGCGTTGTTTCTTGCCATGGTATTTTTCCTGGCGGTGGCCGCCAGTGGCCAGACCCGGCATTGGCGGGACTCTCTGACCTTCAACAACTATGCCCTGGCGGTCAACCCGCGGAGCTGGATGGCCTTGCACAACCTCGGTCTGTGGTATCTGAACAACGGCCAGATGGAGGATGCCGTCGCTCAGTATGAGAAGGCCCTTGCCTTAAAGCCTAACTCCTTTAAGGCCTATAATAATCTCGGGATGATCTACGACCGGCTGGGAGAGAAGGAGAAGGCCATTACCTCCTACCAGAAGGCCTTGGCCCTTAAACCCAATTATGCCTTGGTGTGTAACAATATCGCGGTGATTTACAAGGGGTTGGGCCGTTATGACGAGGCGATCGCCTACTACCAGAGGGCCTTGGCCCTTGACCCTGAATTTGTCGAAGTCTATGCCAATCTTGCCAACCTGCACCGGGGGCTTGGCAACGCCCAGGAGGCGGAGAGACGCTACCGGCAGGCCTTGAGCTTGCGGCCTAATAGCGCCGAGTTGGCCAATGAACTGGGTCTGTTCTACGCCGAGCAGGGACAGATGGTCCGAGCCATAGAGCTCTACCGCCAGGCCCTGGCGGTGAAACCGCAATTTGCCGAGGCCCATGCCAATTTGGGTGTGGCCTACAAGAATCAGGGGCAGGTGCCGGAGGCGATTGCGGCTTTCCGGCAGGCGGTAGCCCATAGCCCGGAGATGTCCGACGCCTACCTCAATTTAGGGGTCCTCCTGGCTGGCTCAGGCGGACAGGAGGAGGCGATTCAGATGTATGGACGGGCGGCGGCCCTGCAGCCGAACTCTGAGATTCCCCTGTACGCCTTGGGGACGCTGTACCTCGAGCTGGGTAGGGATCAGGAGGCCCGCGCGGAGTTGGAGCATGCGGTGGCGATCAACCCGGATTTTGGTCCGGCTTACGGGGCCCTGTCTTGGCTCTCTCTGCGCGCCCAGGACTATGAACGGGCGGTGGAGTTGGTGGAACGGGCCGAGGGCTTGGGCTTTGTCGATCAGGCTCAGTTGGACGCTTTGGCCCCCTACCGGAAGAGGTGAGCGAGTGCGGAACATGCGTCCATGGATAGCCCTCGTCATTGTGGTCCTGATTGTATTCGGGCCGGTGATTGGTCATGAGTTTCTCGATTACGACGACTCGATCAATATCACCACCAATCCTAAGGTCACCAGCTTCAGCCTGGCAGGGCTGTTCAGCTTCTGGCAGCAGCCGTATCTCAACCTCTATATCCCGCTGACCTATAACCTTTGGGCAGTGTTGGCCAAGGCCTCCAGCTTGTTGCCTGGAGCGGCCCCCGGCCAGCCCAACCCCGCCCTCTTTCATGGCGCCAACCTTGTGCTGCACCTGGCCTGCGCCGGTTTTATCCTTGGTCTATTATTAGAGATCTTCCGCTCGCCATGGGCGGCCTGGTTCGGAGCGGCGCTCTTTGCCATCCATCCGGTGCAGGTGGAGCCGGTGGCCTGGGCTACGGGCATGAAGGATGTGCTCAGTGGCTTCTTTTCTCTCTGCGCCTTATGGCTGTATGTCCGCTATGTATCGAGGGGGAGCGAGGCGCGAGGCAGATGGTGGTGGTACTGGGGGGCAGCGATTTCGTTCCTGCTGGCCATGCTGTCCAAGCCTGGGGCGGTGGCGACGCCAGTCCTCGCCTGGTTGGTTGCGGTCTTGCTGCTTGGCCGGCGGCCTTTCAAGGCGTTGCTCGAGGTGGCGCCCTGGCTGGTGCTGGCGGCGCCAGTCATCATCGTGACGAGGCTTGCCCAGGCCGAGCCTCACAACGTGTTCGAGCCCATCTTCTGGCAGCGCCTGCTGGTGGCCGGAGACTCGATCTCGTTTTATCTTGGCAAGGTCCTGCTCCCTCTTGCCTTGGGGCCTGATTACGGCCGGACCCCGAAGCTGGTGCTGGATCGGGGTGTTGCCGCCTATCTGACCGGGCTCCTGCCCTACCTCCTGGCCGTCTTCCTCTGGTGGAAGGGCTCCCGTCCAGGCCAGGCAGCGGCCGGGATCTTCGTGGTGGTGCTGCTGCCGGTGTCTGGGCTTGTGCCGTTTGTCTTTCAGCAGATCTCTACCGTGGCGGATCGGTATCTGTATCTCGCCATGCTGGGTCCGGCCCTGGCCTTGGCCTGGGCGCTTGCAACGCATCGCTCACAGGCGCTGTGGGGAGGGGCCGTTCTGGCCCTGGCCCTGTTGGGGGCAAGATCCATGGAGCAGCTCCGCGTATGGCATGAGCCCAACGTCTTTTATGAACATGCCCTCAAGATCAACCCCCAGAGTTGGACCTCCTATAATAACTTCGGCAACTTCTTAGCCGACACGGGCCGCCCCCTGGAGGCCATCGCCGCTTACGAGAAGGCCATCGCCATCGATCCGGGCTACGCCGAGGCCTACAACAACCTGGGTACGGTCCGGGCGGCCATCAAGCAATGGGACGGAGCGGTCAACGCCTTTACCAAGGCCATGGAGCTGAACCCCTACTATGTCGATGCCGCGGTCAATCTGGGAGATGCCTACCGGATGATGAAATATAACGAAGAGGCCATTGGTGCCTACCAGTTTGCCATCGCCTCGGGGGCTCCACCGGTCAAGGTCTATTATAATCTCTGCACTTTGTACCACGAGCTGGAGAGGAACGAAGAGGCCGCCTCATGTTACAACAAGCTGTTGGCCATCAAGCCCGATTCCGCCGAAAGCTATAACAACCTGGGCACGGTATATAAGGCCTTAAACCGGGATGCCGACGCCATCGAGGCCTACCAAAAGGCACTGTCCTTGCGGCCCCAGTTCGCCGAGGTCTATAACAATCTTGGTTTTTTATACGCCGCCGGCAATAAGTTTGCCGAGGCCATCCCCTACTACCAGAAGGCGGCGGAGCTCTATCCGGGCCATACCATGCCCCTGCGCAATCTGGCCCTGGCCTATCTTGGCCTGGGGCAAGACCAAGAGGCGATTGTCTGGCTCGAGAAGGCCATTGGGGTGGATCCCGGTTTTGCCCCGGCCTATAACGACTTGTCCCGGCTGTATCTGGCGCGGGGCGATTACGGGCAGGCGGTGGCATTTGGCAGGCGGGCCAGGGAGCTCGGCCTGGTCGATGTGGATCACTGGCAGGCCCTTGCCCCCTACCTTAACCAGCCGGAGGCGAGGCGGACTCCATGACCTTCCGGCAGCAGATGATCTGCGTGGTGCTCTTTCTGGCGCTGTTGATCCTGGGGGTATTCCTGCCGGTGGTGGGGTTCGAATTTCTGAGCTATGACGATGGCTTTAATATTTATAACAACTGGCGAGTCACCAATTTTTCGTTGGCCAATCTGCTGCACTTCTGGCAGGGGCCTTACGAAAATCTCTACATCCCCCTGACCTATAACCTGTGGGCGGTGCTGGCCTTGCTCTCCGACGTCTTTGAATCGGGCAAGGGCGGTGGACTTGACCCCCGGCTGTTCCATACCGCGAATCTGCTGCTGCACATGGGGTGCGCCTTGGCGGTGCTGGCCATCTTGCGGCGTCTGGTGGCCAATGTGTGGGCCGCCTGGGCCGGAGCCCTGCTCTTTGCCGTCCATCCGGTGCAGGTGGAGGCGGTGGCCTGGGTCACTGGCATGAAGGATGTATTCAGCGCCTTTTGGTCTCTCCTTGCCATTTGGCAGTACCTGGTCTACACCGGCTACTCGCCTTTCGGAGGCGTCCAGGCGGGTGGGCCAGGGACTGTGATTTATGGTGGTGCGGCAAACAGTTGCCGGGTGCCGCATCTTTTTCGGCCAGGGCGGCGGCTAGGGATCCACTACGGAGTCGCCGGGCTGTGTTTTGGTCTGGCCATTCTGGCCAAGCCCGGGGCGGTAATCGTGCCGCTCTTGATTCTGGTGATCGGTCGTTTCTGGCTGCGGCGGGATTGGCGTCTGCTGGCCCTGGAAGTCGCGCCGCTGTTGTTGATGGCCGTGCCGGTGATCCTTTTGACCAAGTCGGCCCAGCCGGACACCAGTCAGGCCTGGCGCCCGGAGTTATGGGAGCGGGCCGTGGTGGCGGGCGATACCTTGAGCTACTATTTTCTCAAGGTGCTGGCCCCCGGCACCTTGGGGCCTGACTATGGGCGGACCCCGCGCTTCGTTTTGGAGCAAGAGTGGGTGTATCTTACCTTTGCGTTACCCCTCGTCGCCCTGATGATCCGATGCCGCTATCGGCGGGTTGGGGCATGCCTGGCCGCAGCCGACATCTTTGCCGTCTCGCTCTTGCCGATCCTGGGCCTCGTAACCTTTGATTTTCAGAATATTTCCACGGTGGCGGACCGCTACCTCTATCTGGCCATGCTGGGTCCGGGGCTTGCAATTGCCTGGGCGCTCAGCCGGTGGCGGACACGGCAGTCCTGGTTGGTCTTTGCAGTGGCCATGGTCTTGCTCGCTGGCAAGGCCATGGTGCAGGTGCGGCACTGGCAGGACTCCACGACCCTGACTTCCCACGCCCTGACCGTCAACCCCGGCAGTTGGGTGATGAATAATAATCTCGGCCTCGAGCTGGCCAAGGCCGGCCGCCATGAAGAGGCCATTGCCGCTTTTGAAAAGGCTTTGGAGGCCAATCTGAGCTACAGCGAGGCCTATAACAATCTGGGGGCGGTCTATCGAGAGCTCCTCCAAAATAGCGACGCTATCGAAAATTTTACCAAGTCCCTTGAGTTGAACCCCAACAACGCCAAGGCGGCCTTCAGCCTGGCGATGCTCTACCGGGCCAAAAAGCGGTCGCTGCAGGCTATTGACTATTACCGGCAGGCCATTGCCGCCCAGCCCGATTTTCTTGAAGCGTACAACAATTTGGGGTTGATTTACCTGGAGTTGAATCGCTCCCAGGCGGCGGTTGACACCTACCTCCAGGCGATTGTCGCCTGCCGGGAGCATCCCCTGCTTCACTTCAACCTTGCCCGCGCCTACGCCGAGCTTGGCAACCAAGTGAAATCCATTGCCGAACTGAGGAGGGCGACCGAGGTGGATCCCTCCTTCACGCCTGCCTATCACCAGTTGTACCATGTCTATATGGATCTCTACGATGGCGCCACCGCTCGAATCTACCGGGACAAGGCGGAGGAGTGGGGCTTTGTCACCGATTCGTGTCAGGCGTGCCGAGGCGGCGGTGGAGTTCATTAGATCCTGGACGGCATAGGGATGATGGCTCGCCTGCCAGCCGCCTGGAACGCGTTCTGGTCGTAAGAATCGCCGCCGCAACTTATCAGGGATTGAGCGTTATGGAGGGAGTTGGTAGTTTGCCGTTAGGCCGCAGGTGGTATTCGCCTGGGCGGATGCTTGCCTGGGGCGCTGTGCTGGTGGCCGGGGTGGTATTTTCGGTATTCATCTCCGCCCTTAGCTACCCGTTTGTGGCCCTTGACGACTACGCCTATGTGGTCAACAATCACCATATCGCCACTCTTGACTGGGGTACGGTGGGCTGGGCATTTACCTCGTTTCATGAGGGGAACTGGCATCCGTTGACCATGCTCTCGCTGGCCCTGGACCGGCGGCTATGGGGCCTTGATCCCTCCGGCTTCCGGCTGGTCAATATCGTGCTGCATAGCCTGACGGTGGTGACCGTCTGCCACCTCTTCTACCGTCTGCTGAGCACGGCCTATAGCGATAGTCCCGAGGCCGGGCCGGGCATGGGGGGGCTCGTTGCCGGCAGTCTTGGCGGGGCGCTAGGGTGGGGACTGCACCCGTTGCGGGTGGAGTCGGTGGTGTGGGTCAGCGAACGAAAAGACGCGCTCTGTCTCTTCCTGCTAACCGCCGCGCTGTATTGCTATCTGTCCTACGCCAGGCAGGCCAAGGGCAGAGAAGCGGCGCCGTTCTGGAGGTTTCCCAGCTACTGGGCCACCCTCGTCTTCACCGTTCTGGCCTTGATGAGCAAGGCCGTGGCGGTGAGCATCCCGCTGATCCTATGGATCATCGACTGGTACTCGCTGGACCGCCGTGATGGGCGGCGGGCCACCATCGAAAAGATACCCTTTGTGGCCCTTGCGGCGGCAACGGCTCTGCTGGCTATGCTGTCGCAGCAGGGGGCGGCCAGGGACTTTGTTGAACTCGGCCTAGCGGCCAGGCTTCTGGTTGCCAGCAAGGCACTCTTTTTTTATCTCGCCAAGACCCTTTGGCCATCGGGCTTGGGGCCTTTCTATCTCCATCCAGGCAATGTTCTGGCCTTGGCGCCAGGCGAGTACCTCGGCTATGCCCTCCTGGGGGCGGTTTTCTTAATCATGGCCCTCAGGACGCGGCGGCGTTGGGCAGCGGCTCTCTGTGGTTATTATGTGGTGACCCTCATGCCTATGCTGGGACTGGTACAGGTCGGCGGCCAGTGGGTTGCCGATCGCTACAGCTACCTGCCGGGCCTGGCCTTGGCCCTGGGCTGGGGAGGGCTCGCAACCTGGCTGGCGGGACGGCTAGGCTCCCCGCGAACGGCCAGATGGGCGGCCCTTGGTTTGGTGCTGCTGTGCTGTCAGGTGGCAGCCTATGGCGTCCTGACCGCGCAGCAGATTCTTGTCTGGCAGTCCACGGAAACGCTGACCACCAGGATCATTGATCTGCAGCCTCACCGGACTGGCGAGGTATATTATGTTAGGGCGGTGCATCGTGACCGTGCCGGCCGGCACGAACTTGCCCTGCAGGATATTGGGGAGGCGATGCGGTGCGCGCTCAGGGAAAACCGGCGCGGGGTGTTGGCGCGAATAGCCTTTGCCGAGGCCAGCATCTTGAAGAATCTGGGGAGGATCCCCGAGGCGTTGGCCATGGCCGAATGGGGCGGGCAAGTTTTGCTGGGACCGCCAGCAGAGGCCGATGTAGGCCTGCGTGATGAACTGCGGCGGCTCATGGCCGAGAAGCAGCAGGCAGCGAGGGGAGGTGGGGATGCGATGAGCCGCCCCGCGCTGCGCTGAGGTGGTGCGTTAGTCGGCGTGGGCGTCGTCCTGGGGCTTGACAGTGTCTTGAGCAGTTACTTTGAGGGTAATCCCGTCCGTGTCGGCGGTGATGTCAATCTCCTGGGGCAGGGCCTGCTCTGGCCCAGGGGGGTAAGCAGTGGCGGCGCCCAGGTAGTATTTTCCGGCGGGCAGCAGGAGGAGGTATTCGCCGCTCGGGTCGGTCCAGGCCGAGATGTGGGCCGGGATCTCCTTGAACTTGGGGCCTTTGTCGCCCATGGCGTAGGCCATGGCTACTGGTGAGCCGTTTTGGTTGATGATCCGGCCGCTTACCTTTAGCAGGTCGACGTTTTTCTTCTGGTTTTGCCGAGCCGCCTCCCGCAGGTCCATGACCGTGAAGTCGCGATTGATGTTCGGTTCGGAGCCTGCTGTCACCTCCACAGGCTCGCCCGAGTGCTTATCGCCAAGCTCCATCGGGCCAAAGCGGCGCTCTCCCTTGCGCAGGGTGGCCACGGCCCAGTACTGGCCTTGGGGAATGGTGACGCTATAGGCGCCATCGGCCAGCGTCCGGTTCGAGGTAAAGTCCGCTGGTTTCTTGACGTTTTTGCTGCGATAGATCGACACCTCCGCTCCGGTCACCGGCTGGCCGTTGACATCGGCAACGACCCCTTTGATGACAACGTCCGTTGCCAAAACAGGGCTGGAGGAGAAGAGGATAGCCGCCAGGGCCAAGGTCAGGGCAAGTCTGTTCATGGGGTGTTTCCTCCCTTCCTGGGCTGCCAGTCGAGGGTGATCGGCGCCTGAAGCTCCGGCTCGAAGAGTACCTTGCCGATGTATGCCTCGCGATGGCCGTCAAAGACCTGATCCACCACCGGTTTGCCGCCCCACCAGTTGTCCCTGGCGTCAACGTCTTCGTCGTTGAAGTCTCCTAAGCGGATGGCGTACATGCCGTTGTCCATGATGTTGTTGTGGTTGATCTTGGTGCCGCTGCCCTTTTCCCGGACAAAGATGGCGGTCTCGTTGCCGGTGAACTCGTTGTCGTGGAGAGAGGCGATGCCCCTGAACGAGCGGAAGCCGATCCGGTTGCCAGTAAAAAGGGACTGGCTGATTTCCACCGGCCCGCTGTTGATGCGGATACCGCCCTCATTGTCGGTAAAGAGGCAGCGGTTGACCTTGAGATTGACAAAGTGGCTGTGCAGGGCCCAGGTCGCCTTGCTGAAATCGCAGTTGGTGAACCGGCTGCCCGTGGCCTGCTCCATCTTGATCTCTCCCCAGCTGGCCTGGCCCTTGTCCAGCAGCGGGGCGAAGGAGATCCGCCGCTCATTGCTGCCAAGTGCCTCGATCCGGCCAAGGATATTCATGCCCGCCTCAGCGGCGAAGCGGACATTGGTCCCCGGCTTGATGGTCAGGGTGGCGCCTTGGTCAACGACGAGGGTGGAGTTTACCGTGATGTCGCTGCCGAGTTTGAGGGAAACCGGGATCGCGGCGGTGGGCCAGGCAAAGGCGAGGGGGGCGGCGGCCTTGGGCTCGAAGGTCACCAGGCCGAGAGTTTGGTCGTCATGGCGGTCGAAGATCTCTTTGCTCAGGTCGGAGTCACCCCACCAGTTGCCGGCCGCGGCTATGTCGTCCTTGCCTTCCAAGCCGATCCCGTAGAGGCCGTTATCCATGATGGTGTTGGCGTTGATCTGGCCGATGAAGGACTGGATGCCGATGCCACGTTCACCGTTGTCGGCAATGTAGTTGCCGGTGACGGCACCCCGGGACTCGCGGATGATCAGCCCGTTGACGCCGTTCCCGATGATGGCGTTGGCGTTGGTCTCGATGTTGTCGGTATTGCGCAGCGCCAGGCCGTTTTCGATGTTGGCCGCCATCAGGTTGCGGCTGAAGCGGCCGAAGACGGCATCGGCCACCTGCAGGCCGAAGCGGTTGCCGGTCATCAAGTTTTGCTCGACGGTGGCCGCCCCCTCGCGGATTCGCAGGCCATCCCAGCGGTTATTGGCAAAGGTGTTGTCCCGGGCCTGGAGGTTCAGCCGATAGAGGTTGGCGCCGATGATGTTGTCAAACAGGCGGTTCCTGGTCAGGGTCACGTCGGAATCTCGGCATTGCAGGCCGCTTTTGTTGTTGTACAGCTGGTTGTCGCGAAGCTCTACCACCGATTCCTGAAACTGTATGCCCCGGTAATTGTGGCGCAGCACCGAGTTGGTGACCGCCACGGCGGAGAAGTGGAAGTGGAAGCCACGATAGGCGTCTTCCACCTGGCAGAATTCGATAAGGTTGCGTTGCTGGTCGCTGCCCAGGATATTGATGGAGTCCCAGTCGCCGATCTGTGGGGTCTTCTCGGCCGAGCGGAAAATGATCGGCTGTTCCTTGGTGCCCTTGGCGGTGAGGGCGCCTTGGATCAGGATCCCGTTTTCGCCGATGCCATCGCCGTTGGTGTCATGCTTTGAGAATTCGATAATCGTGCCGGGCATGATGACCAGTCGCCCTTCCGGCGGCAGCCGCACCTGGCCGTCAATCCTGATCCGGCCCCGCCAGAGGGTCGTGCCCAGCAAGGTCTCGTCGGTGTAGGCGTGGGTAAGGGCGGTGCCTGCCAGGCCCAAGGAGAGGGGAGGGATCTGCGCCTTGGTCGATTGGCTGACAAGGTGGTCCTTCTTGCGGTTGTTGGCAATGGTGACGTTTGATTCGTTGATGGTGCCGCTGTTGTAGTTCGAAACCCCATAGTCGTTTTTTTGCACGGTGGACTTGGTCAGGGTGATTGTGGCCTGGCCGCCATCGGCGATGACCCCGTAGTGGTTCTCCTCGATGGTGACGGAGGTCAGGGCGGCTGTGCCGCTCAGCACATAAACTCCGGTCTCTGCGCCGTTGATGGTTGCGGACTGGGCCTCGACCACGCCGCCGTCAACGAGAATGCCGGCCCAGCGGGCGTCCTCGTCATGCTCTGGCTTTTTGCTGCTGTCCGCCGCAAAGGTGATGGGAGCAGTTGTTGAGCCTTGAATTTTCAAGGCGCCGCGGACCAGGATTTCGTTCTGGTGCGACAGGTACTCCGGGTCGATCTTGGTGCTCTCGCTGGGTGAAATGGTGATGGTGGCGCCTGGCTTGACCGTCAGGATGACCCCTGGGGGGATGAGCACATCATCGGTAAGCTCTATTTTCCCCTCCCAGACGGTGTCAGTGGTCAAGACTTCCGCCTGAATCCTCGCGGGCAGGGCAAGGCTTGCCGCAAGCAGGAAGCCGGTCAACAGGGAGATGAGCGATTTTCGGCCAGGCACGAAAGTCCTCTCGGCTCGTTATTTTTTTGGAGCAGGCTCGGGGACGACGAACACCGGTGGCTGTTGGCCATCGCCTGCCTGGCCTCGGGCCTCGGCTTCGTACTTTTCCCTGGTCTCGGCTGGGTCGGGGATCTTGAACATCTGGATGTTGATATTCTCGATCACTTGGCCATTCTTGCCTTCCACAGCCAGCGCTTGGCCGCCGCCAGCGCTCTGCATGCTTTTGGCAGCGGTGGAGGCGCCCTGTTGACTGCCTACGTTGGGCGGCATGGCCTCGCCAAGGGGGTCAGTCTTGCCGTAGGAGCCAATGAAGGTGCCGATGCCCGGTTTTCCGCCACCCACCGATTCCCGGCCGACGATGAAGTATTTTCCTGGCGGCACCTTGATCGCGAAGGAGCCGTCTCCACCCGTGGGATGGGAGATGAACTTTGGACGGGGGGCATCCATGCTGTCTTTCAAGGTGACCAGGACCCCGGCCAGCGGCTTGCCCTCATCGTTTGTCACCTTGCCCTTGATGGTGATGAAGTTGACGAACTCCTCGAAGGCCCCGGGGGGCTGGCCATTGACGCGGCCGGCATCGTGCACCTGCTTGGTCTCGATGGTGAATTCGCGGAGTTTGCCCTTGTCGTCCCGCATGAAGAAGTACTCTTCGCCGTCCCGGGGCGGCCCGAACCCTTGTTTGATGTCCCGCTGTATGGTGCCCATGTAGTAAGTGCCGGGCAGCAGTTTGGTTGAAAATTCGCCTTTGTCGTTGGAACGGTCGATGGCCTCGGGGACCCTGCGGCCGCTGCCAATGATGGGCGGCGGGCCGCCATTCTTGTCAAAGAAGGAGATGATGGCGTTGGTGTACGGCTTGTCCTTGACGTATGCCGTGCCCTTCACAGTGCCCATCTGTTCTTTCATGAAGCCGGGGACATCGGCAAAGCTGGTACCTAGCAGAGTCAGTATTAACCCTAGTGTGAGCGCAACAATTTTTTTCATGGAACCTCCTCCCTTTTGCTGAAAATTATCGTACAATAGGCGCAATCAATGTACAACTGTTAGGTAATCAGAAATTGCTGGTGCGTCAATAGCCGTGTGGCCTGTGCCGTGCCGCTCGATGACTTTGGCCGGTGGCCTTTTGATTTCTCGCACAGCAGCTTACCACAGAAATTGCGACAGGGGCAATCAAATTGGCTGGGAATGTCCGGCGGGGACGTGAAGCGTCAAGACGGAGAACAAGATGTCGATTACAGTATTTATTCCTGCGTTTAATGAGGAAAAAAACTTGGCCAACGCCACCCGTGGGGCGCTGAACGCCCTGGAGGGCTACGGTGATGACTACGAGATCATAATATTAAACGCCTGCAGCAGCGATAACACTGGCAAGGTTGCCGAGGAACTAGCCGCTGCCAATCCCAAGATTCGGGTCATTCAGCAAACGCAGTGGGCAGGGCTTGGCACCAATTATATGGCCGGAGTCAAGGCGGCACGGATGGATTACTTCGTGATGTTCCCCGGCGACAACGAGAACTCCTGGCAATCCCTGGCTCAGGCCATCGCCCTGGCCGGTAAGACTGACATCATCATCTCGTACACCACCAACATGGAGGTCAGGGCCTGGCACCGCAGGGTCATCTCCGACTCCTTTGTCTGGTTGCTCAATCATCTGTTTATGCTTAACTTGCGGTACTACAACGGTAATGCGGTCTACCCAACCAGGCTCTTGAAAAGGCTGGAGGTCAAATCGCAGGATTTCGCGTATAATGCGGAAATTTTGATCAAACTCATCAAGTCCGGATGTAGCTACACCGAGTTCGGCATCCAGATCAAGCCGACCAACAAGACGGCAATTTTCAATATCAAAAATATCATTGGGGTCATCCGGACCATCGCGCTGCTTTTCTATGATGTGCGGATCCGGCATCGGGATCAATATCAACAAGCTGGGGCAGCACGAGTGTGAAGAGCATGAAGAAAGTTACCTTGCCAGAGCGGTGCAACTATATCGAGGCCTACCTTACCCTGCGGTGTAACCTGGGGTGCTCCTACTGCATCAACGAGCGTTCCGGCAGGGCTGCCAGGAAACGAGACGAGTTGCGCGCCAAGCAATGGGCCGAGGGCCTGAACCGGGTGGACTTTGGTGAAAACCCCCTGACCTTGGGCGGCGGTGAGCCCACCCTGCATCCGGAGTTTTTTGAGCTGCTGGACCGGCTGCGGCCGGATATCCCCATCGATCTGCTGACCAACCTCGAGTTCGACATCGACAACTTCATCAGCAAGACCTCGCCAGACCGCTTCAACCGCTGCAAGCTTCCGGCCTACAAGTCGATCCGGGTGAGTTATCACGCCGAGCGGATGGATGCCTCGGTGCTGCTCGGGAAGGTGATGAAACTGCAGGCGGCCGGGTTCAATATCGGCATCTTCGGGCTCAACCACCCCTTGAACATCGAGCAGAACATGAAGATGGCCGAGATGGCCTGCGATAACCGGGTCTTCTTTTTTGTGAAGGATTTCTTAGGGATGTTTCATGGGCGGCTCTTCGGCCACTTCAAGTATCCAGAGGCCTTGGATGGGATACCGAAACCGGTTGAGTGCCGGACCCAGGAGATCCTCATCGGTCCTGGCGGGAACATTTATCGCTGCCACCGGGACCTCTATGTCTGGGAGGGGGCCATTGCCAAAATTACTGATCCCGACCTGGAGATCAGCGATGTCTTCCGGCCCTGCGTGAATTTCGGCCACTGCAACCCCTGCGACGTGAAGCTGAAGACCAACCGCTATCTGCAGATGGGTAGCTGCGCGGTTGAGGTTCGATAATATGTCAGCGACGAATTTGATAGATTCCCATAAATTGCTGTATCACCCGGCCCGGGTGGCGGAGTGGCAGGCAAAGGGCGATTGTTTCCCGATCTATGTCGAGGTGGGGCTCACCAACCGGTGCAATCACCGCTGTGTCTTCTGCGCCCTGGATTGGTTGGAGCGGGGCGGGGTGGACATTGATAGCCAGGTGCTGCTCAAGGCCTTGGCCGATATGGCGGCCTGTGGCGTTAAATCGATGATGTTTGCCGGGGAAGGGGAGTCCCTCCTGCATCGCGACGCCCCGTTGTTCATCCGGACGGCCCATGAGCATGGGATCAAGGTGGCGGTGACCACCAACGGAGTCCCATTGACCCCGGAAAAGGCCGAGGCCTGTCTGCCGTTTCTGTCATGGATCCGCTTCAGCGTCAACGCCGGAGCGGCTGAGCAGTATGCCGCCATCCACAAGACGCAGGCTGGAGATTTTGAGCGGGTGCTGGCCAATATCCGCTTTGCTGCCGAGTATAAGCGTGCCCACGGCCTGAAGGTGGATATCGGCGTCCAGACCCTGCTCCTGCCCGAGGCCATGGGCGGAGTGCAAGAGCTTGCCCGGCGGGTCAAAGCGGCCGGCGCCGACAACCTTCAGGTCAAACCCTATTCCCAGCATCCATCGAGCTCCAACCGGTTTGAGCTGGACTACCAGAAATATCTTCACCTTGAACCCGACCTCAAGGCCCTCGAGTCGGATTCGTTCACCGTCTTTTTCCGCCGCGGCACCATGCAGCGGATTGCCGATGGCGCTGACTATGCCCTCTGCCATGGGCTGCCCTTTTTTGCGCTCATCAATGCCCATGGCCAGATCATTCCCTGCAATCTGTTCTATAATAATCCAGAGTTTATCTACGGCGATCTGCGAGAGAAGAGCTTTGCCGAGATTTGGACCGGCGAGCAGCGCCAGAAGGTGCTCGCAGCCATGCACCAGCGGGACATCAAGGAGTGCCGGCTTGGCTGCCGGCTGGACGCCATAAACCGGTACCTTCACCGGGTGGCATCACCAGAGGAGCGGGACGATTTCATATGAACGAAAACCAGACTGAAGAGACACTGATCAATGCCCTGGTCAGTTTTGAAAAACGGATTGTCGATCTCTTTGAAGACGCCAGGATCCCGTACCCTATTCATCTCTCCGGGGGTAACGAGAGGGAACTCATCGCGATCTACCGGGAGATCCAGGCGGGCGACTATATTTTTTCCACCCACCGCAGCCACTACCACTATCTCCTGGCCGGGGGGCCGCCGGAAGAGTTGGAACGGATGATCCTGGCTGGCGACAGCATGCATGTCTTTGACCGGAAGATCAACTTCCTGACCTCGGCCATCGTGGCCGGAGCTCCTGCCATTGCCGTCGGCGTTGCCCTTGGCTTGCAGCGGCAGGGCAGCTCCGCCCGGGTCTGGTGCTTTGCGGGAGATGGAGCCGAAGACGAGGGCCATTTCTACGAGGCGGTCCGCTATGTGGATGGCCACAATCTGCCCTGTGTCTTCGTGATCGAGGATAACGACCGTTCGGTGGAGACACCCAAGGCCGAACGCCACGGCCGCTCGACCCTGCAGTGGCCCGCCTGCGTACGGCGCTACGCCTATACCCCCACCTTCCCGCATGTCGGCACCGGCACCGGCAATATGATCGAGTTCGGCGGCAAGAAAATCGAAAAGTCGTCGTTTTAGAGGATCGGACCACCATGAAATACCGTGACGCAATCAAGCAGGCGATGGAGGCCCTGGCCCAGGATCAACGGACTGTTTTTTTGGGCTACAATGTCCTCTACGGATCAAGGGCTTACGGAACCCTGAACGGGGTGCCCAAGTCGATGTGCATCGAGACCCCGGTGGCGGAGAATCTAATGGCCGGGCTGGCCATCGGCATGTCCCTCACCGGCTCCCGGCCGGTGTTGTTCTACGAGCGCCATGACTTCGTGTTGAACGCCCTGGATGCCATTGTCAACCACCTGGACAAGATCGAGTCCATGTCCCAGGGCCAGTTCAAGACCCCGGTGATCATCCGGGCCACGGTGGGCGGCAGCGAGCCGTTGCACCCTGGGCCCCAGCATACCCAGGACTTCACCGAGGCCTTCCGAAGCATGCTGTCCTTCCCGGTCCTGGACCTGACCACCCCGGCCGAGGTGGTGGCGGCCTATGAGACGGCAGCGCGGCTGGATTCTCCCATCATGCTCGTCGAGCGGAGGGACCTCTATGACCGCACATAGCAATCTGATCCTTGACGGCCATAAGCTGGAGTGGCACCGGGAGCGGGTCGAGGCATGGCTGGCCGGCGAGCACATCGCCCCGATCACCATCGACTGCGCCTTGACCCGGGCCTGCAACCTGCGCTGCGTTTACTGTTACGGCCAACTCCAGGCCAATGACGAGAAACGGTTGACCCAAGACGTAGTGAGCCGTTTCTTGGACGATGCGGCGGAAGTTGGGGTTAAGGCTATCAGCTTTGTCAGTGACGGCGAGAGCACCTGCTCACCTCACTTGTACCACGGCATCCTCCACGGCAAAAAGAACGGCCTGGACATGGCCTTGGGCACCAACGGCACCCTGCTGCAGCGGGAGAGGATCCCCGAGATCCTGTCGGCCTTGACCTATCTGCGCTTCAACGTCTCGGCGGGCGAGGCCAAGCGCTACGCCGAGATCCACGGTTGCCGGGAAGAACTGTTTGACCAGGTCTGCGAGACGGTCAAGGTGGCGGTCAGGGTCAAGCGCGAGCAGAAACTCTCCACCATGATCGGCCTGCAGATGGTGCTGATGCCCGATTTCGCCGACCAGGTGATGCCCCTTGCCCGCTTGGGCAAGACCCTGGGGGTCGACTATTTGGTGATCAAGCACTGCAGCGACGACGAGGACGGCAGTCTGGGGGTTCAATACGACCGCTATTTCGATCTGGTGGCCCTGCTCAAGGAGGCCGAGGCCTTATCCGACAGCGAGTATCTGGTTCAGGCCAAGTGGTCCAAGATCCTCAGCGGCGGCAAGCGGACCTACAGCAAATGCTACGGCCCGGCCTTCATCATGCAGTTCTCCGGTTCCGGCCTGGTCGCGCCCTGCGGCATGCTGTTCAACAGCAAATACGATCGGTTCCACATCGGCAACATCGCCGACACCCGGTTCAAAGAAATTTGGGCTGGTGAGCGCTACCGGGAGGTCATGCGTCTGATCGCCTCGGGGCATTTTGACGCCCGCACCATGTGCGGCACCCTGTGTCTGCAGCATAAAGTCAACGAGTATCTGTGGGAGCTGAAGAACGGTTTGCGGAAGTTGCAGGACCCACAGGGCGAAAAACCGTTTGGCGTTAATTTCATCTGATTCCGTTCAGGCATGGCGACCATCTCCGGGAGAATTTCTTGACCACGTCGCCTCGTCTGCTGCTTGTCTACCCCCCGTCGTTGTTGATGAATCGCGAGGACCGTTGCCAGGTCCCGACTAAGGACGTGGCCATCGCGCCTCCTCTCCCCCCTACGGATTTACTGTACATGGCAGCCGTCGCCGAACAGGCGGGGATTGAATGCCGGATAGTCGACTACACCCTCGATGGGTTGCCGATGTCCCGCTTTGTCGCTGACATACAGGAGTTTCGGCCCGACTATCTGATTGTTAGCGTCACCACCCCCACGCTCTCCCAGGACTTGGCGGTCTGTGCCACAGCCAAGAGTCTTCTGCCGGCTATTGTCACTATTGCCAAGGGCGCTCACTTCCTGCGTTTCAGCGTCGAGGTGATGACTGCCACTCCGGCACTGGATATGGTCATCAGGGGCGAGCCGGAAGAGCCTGTGCAGGAGTTCTTCAACGGTACGCCCCTTGCCGAGATATCTGGACTCACCTGGCGCGGTCCCTCCGGTATCGTGGTCAATCCCGCCCGGCATTACCGTGACGACCTCGATAATCTGCCCCAGCCGGCCCGGCATTTAATCGATAATTCCCGCTATGTTAGGCCTGATAACGGTAAGGCCCAAGCCGTGGTCAAGGTTGCCCGTGGTTGTCCCTTTCACTGTTTTTTTTGTCTTGCCACACCGGTTTCCGGGGCGCCGGTCCGGAAACGGAGTCCGGAAAATATTCTTGCGGAGCTCCGCATCTGCGTCGAGCAGTATGGGATCAATAATTTCCTCTTCTGGTCCGACATCTTCAACTTGGACCGCGACTGGGCCATGAAGCTCTGTGAGGCAATTCTGGCCTCGGGGCTTAAAATTACCTGGGCCACCAACACCCGCGCTGATACCCTCGATCTGGATATGGCCAGACTCATGAAAAAGGCGGGATGCACTTTGGTGAGCATCGGCGTGGAGAGCGGCAACGAAGAGATCTTGCGGAAGATGGGCAAAAAAACCGATCTCACGAAGATTCGAGAGAGTTTTCGGATTATTCGCCAAGCCGGGCTTAGCTCGTTCGCCTACTATATCATTGGCCTGCCTTGGGATACCAGAGAGACGGTGGAGGAGACCATCAGGCTTGCCATCGAATTGGATAGCGATTACGCCAATTTTTTTACGGCAACCGCCTTTCCAGGCACCAGGTTCTTTGACTACGCCATCCAGGAGCACCTGTTGTCTGCCACCGATCAAGCCATGTCGGAGTTATTCTCGCAGGCATACTATCTGCCTACGACCAGGGGGCTTTACCTCAGCAGGGAAGAGATTGTGAGCCTCCACGACGAGGCTGTCAGGCGGTTTTTCTTGCGACCAGCGTATATTTACAAGACGGCATTGAAGATCAAGTCATTGCGCGAGTTGTCCCGCTACGCCAGGGGCGCTCTGGGTTTGGTGCTCGCATCGTGCAGACGCCCGAGGTATGGCGCAGCAATTTGAGGTGGTTCATGAAGATTGTTATTACCTTAAGCCCGAGGGACGGTGAGTCTGTCCTCAACTATAATCCTCAGTACGTCCTGGACGACTTCATCAAGTATCCCCCCTTGGGGGTCCTGGCGATCGTCCGGAATGTGCCCTCGCGTCACGAGGTTATCATCCATGACGCGCACGACACCCCTTTTCAGACCCTTCTGGACGACATCGTTCGGGAAAAGCCGGATATCCTCGGCATCTCTGCCGTGACCGAACGATTTTATGGGGTCGTGCAGCTGGCGACAGAGGTAAAAAAACAGCTCCCCGGAACGGCTATCATAATCGGTGGCACCCATACCGATATCTATCCCGCGGAAACCATGAGCCATGAGGTGTTTGATTTCATGCTCACGGGGCCTGCCGAGCTCACCTTTCCTAAGTTCGTGGAGTGGTATGAGAAGAGGGGAACAGTGGATATCCGGGTGGTTGATAACCTCCACTACCGGGAGGGGGGGGCAGTAAAGTTCACCCAGGCCAATCTGTTGAAGAACATGGACGACTTTCCCTTTCCCGACCGAAGGCGGCTGGACATAACAAAGTATGTCTCGCTGTCTGACCGGCACAAGATGACGACCATGACAGCGTCACGGGGGTGTACCTTCCGTTGCACATTCTGCAATGTGCCCCGCTACTATGCGACAAAGAGCGCAGACCGCATCGTGGATGAAATAGAGGAGATCATCTCTCTAGGTTTCAACGAAATTCACATCCTCGACTACACGTTCAACATAAACAAGAAACGTGTCAATGATATCTGCTCTCAAATAATACAGCGAGGGCTGAAGTTCAGGTGGTCGACAAGGGCTCGACTCAAGCCATTTGATGATGAGATGGCCATGGCCATGAAAGAGGCTGGCTGCTTTCGAATTACAGCTGGCGTGGAAAGTCACAATCCCCAGATTCTCAAATTTATCAATAAAGGGACAACCGTTGACGATATCGTCAACGGGTTTGAGATCTTGCACCGGCATCAGCTCGAATCTCTTGCCTATTTCATCATTGGCTTTCCCGGCCAAACGCCTGAAGAGGCCTGGGCAACACGGGATTTCATCAAACTGATTAAGCCTGACTTCATCCTGATGAACACCCTGCTGCCAGTCCCTTTTTCTGATTTTTACTTCGACCTCGTCAAGCAGGGGGTCTATGAGAGGGATTATTGGCGAGACTTTGTCCTTAATCCTGTGCGCAGTTTCAGGCTCCCCTCATGGCGCGGGGATGATATGGACAAGCTGTTCATGGAGATCAGGGACGGACTGATGAGAGAGTTTTATCTCTCGCCCTCTTTTGTGGCGAAAGAAGCATGGAACGATTTCAGAAATTTACGACTGAAGCAGCTTGCCCGTAAGGTTGGCATCGGGGTCAAGATGCTGCGTGGTACAGGGGCCTCGCCCGGGAAGGGGGCAGCGTGAGAATCTCCGTGCAAGGCGTAGCCTCTGGCGAGGGGCTCAAGCCTACAGTCGCGAGGCGGCGGTGGAGTGTCATTGGTGTGTTAGGCCAGGCGGGCATCACAGGTCGCATCTGTGCCCGGCGTGGGGAGGTGCGTTTGTGAGCACCAAAGGCACCTCGAGTCCAGAGCGGCGTCACTGTTGGTTGACTTGGCTCGCCCCCATGGCGATCTACACGCTCTGTAAGGCCTCTCTGCTGTTTACTGGCGAGATCATGTACCGCCATGACGCCTTCAAACATTTGAGTTTTTTTGCCTACTTCATCGATAATTTCCAGGGCCTTGTCCCGCCGACCTGGTCTCCCTTCACCCACAGTGGTGAACCGTTTTATCTCTATATCCCCATCAATGGCCTCCTGCACCCGGCAGCCCTTCTCTCCGTCCTTGTGCATCGCCTTTTCCCCTCTGTGCCATTCGTCACCCTCAATATGTGGGAGATTTTCTCTGCCTTTGTTTTTTATTCCTTCGGCTGCCACCTCCTGTTCTGTCGCTTGGGCCGGAGCTGGTTTGCTGTAACGATGGCTAATACGGCGATTATCTTTGGGACCACCGGGTTGTCGATTTGGCAGCAGTTGCAAGGGGCGCTTGATGTTGTGGCATTCCTGCCGTGGATCGTGTTGTCACTTCTTTGGGCCTTCAAAGAGGAGAAGTGGCATTATCTCATTGTTACTGGCATCTTTTTTGGTGCTGCGGCCTGCACATATATCCCTGTCTTTGTCCTCTATTATCTGGCCGTCACTATAATTCTGGGCGGCGTGGAATTGATTCTTCGCCGTCAATATCCGCAGATCAATAATTCCCGGGGATTGTTCGTCTGGCTGCTGGCAGCCGGCTGTGCCACCGCAGTGACCGCGCTACCGGCGCTGGCACTTTTTAGTGAAAATTCCAACCTGGTGCCCATCGCCAGACTCGATAATCAGAGCAGTGTCGTGCAAGGCGGAGTGCAACTGGCGGCGAGTGATCAGTGGGTGGGGTCGAGTTTCTCGACCGTGGCCGATCTGCAAGCCCCGTTCCTGCCGAGCCGGATCATCGACTCCCTGGCCTCGGAACTATCGGCCTATATCGGGCTCATCCCGCTCGCCTTAGCTCTGATTGGATTCTTGGCCTTCCGCCGGAGAGGTTGTCCAACCCTCATCGCCAGTACGGTGGTCTTGGTTCTAACGGCGGTTGGCCCCCTCACCCCTTTCGCCACCTGGGTGCGCCACGTCGTCCCTGGCTTTTCCTTCATTCGCCATGTCTTCATGTTCTCGCCCTTCATTGCCTTCAATCTGGCCATTCTCTGTCTTTATGGGGTGGAGGCCCTGCTGGTCTACTTTGCCGGTTCGACCCGTGGCAGCGCCCGCTGGTATCTGCTGGCGATGGCACCGTTCATCGGCGCGCTCCTCTGCTGGTCGACATTGCAGGCCGTAGTTGCTGCGAGTAGAGGCTGGATACTTTGCCTTCCGGCGCTGGCGTTTGGGGCCGCGTGGTTGTATGGTCTGGCGCGCCATGGGGCCTTGGCGACAGCCACGGCCACACTGTTGGTCTTGGCCTGGGTCGAGGTTGTCTCGCTGCATATCCTCTCGCAGAAAAATTTTAGTGCTCCACGGGCGGAGAGTTTCGCAACGCTTTCATCCACGGATTTTCATTACAACCCGACAAGATATCTTGCCCTACAGCCAGCCCTGCCCCCGGAGTACGCCGGGCAGATCTACATCGACAACTGCGTCTCCATGGGGGAGCCGCTTCTGTTTTCCGTCGACACAGCCTTTTTTGCCGATAACCTCCGCTACTTCATGCTTCGCAACTACTACGAGTTCACGGAAGGGGTATTTAATGCCCAGGATGTGACCCCGGCCTTGGCGCAGAGACTCGGGTTGGAAAGTCAGAAACTGGAGTTGATCCCGAATGATGCCGGGACGGTCAGCGTTGCGGAATATCTGCCTAATTCGATTTCTCTCGATTTTGCCCTGAGCGCGCCTGCACGCCTGCTCTATCGTAATGTTGACGACGGGCATTGGCAGCTGTTCGTGGATGGCCAGCGTCAAGGGATCAATCTTCAGGACAATGTTTTTCCCGTGCTTGACCTGGCGGCGGGAAAACATTCCCTTACATTGAAACACCGTCCATGGATGTTTCTAATCGGCTTCTATGGCCTTGTGGGCGGGTATTTGATCCTCTTGCTGGCTTTGGCCGGGAGATGCGTTCTGACGAGTCAATTCCGATTGAGGAGAAGCTGGTAGTGGACGATACAACCCTCAAACCCCGGCATCTTGGGATTGCTGTACTCCTGATCACCATTGCCTATGGGGTGATTTTTCAGAGATTTTATTTCACCAACAGCTTTATCCCCAGCCATGACTTCAATGTCTGTTTCGTGAGCGGCCATATCGTGACCAATTATTTGGTCAATGCTCACCTCCCCTTATGGGCGCCTGAACAGAATTGCGGCTTTCCCGTCTGGGCCAATGCCGAAGTCTTTCCAGGGTTTGACCCTATATCGCTGGCCGTCAATTTCATCTTTACGATGCGAGGCGGCAATTCCGTGTATGCCCATGTTGTTACCATGTTCCTGTGGCATCTCTCTTTCGCCTTGGGAGGGCTATTGCTGTTCAGGAAGACGTTCGGGCTCAGTGTGCCCGCCTCACTTTTCGGGTTCACCCTCTTGCTCTTCTCAAGCCTCACGGCGCTCAACTTCCGGCAACCAGACGATTATATCTCGGTCTATAAGTATGTACCGCTCCTGGCCTATGCGGCGGGCCGCCTCTGTCAGCGGCCCTCCCTGTTCACCAGCGCCCTGCTCGGCGTGACGACCGGGCTCAACGTCTGTGGCTATCAGACCCCCAATGTCGCCGTTCTCGTCATCTTTGCCCTCCTTGCCGGAATTCCTCTGTTCAGGGGCAGGGCGGGGCTGGACTATAAGATGTTGGCGCCTGCCGCCCTGGTTACCCTGCTGATGTCCATGCCCTTCCTGGTGGCGGGATTGTTTTGGGTGACCAATGTGGCCTTGGCGCGGCGGTATTTTCAGCTGGGGTACCGGGGCGGTTTGGGTGATCTCCTCGGTCCGCTGGCCAAGTACTACCCGAACGAGACCATCATCTACATCGGGATCGTGCCCTTGCTGATGGGGCTGGTCTGGCTAGGCAAGCTGATTCGTGGCTACCTGAGCACCCCCGCTCATCTCAAGCCATATTGGCCGGATGGCTTCATGGTGGTCTTTGCAGGGCTTGTCTGGATCATGCATATCGGGTTGCCCGAAAACTTCTCCGGGGTGGATCAACCCTTCCTGCAGATGCGCAGTTTTAACAATATGCTGCCATTTGTGCTGTTCTGCCTGGTCTATTTCGCTGCCCGCCAGTTTGAGTCCCTGGAGCGGGGGCTTGCCGAAAGGCGTGAGGCGGGCCAGGGCGGATGGCGACTGAGGGAGCGGCCGCTGCTGGCAGTCTTTTTCCTGGTCGTCTGCGGGACGATCTTTACGGAGTTGTCAAGGCCCAGCATCTTCAGCCTGATGATCAACAGGTACACCGCTGATCCCAAGCCGGAAGGGGGGTTGATCTCCGACCTCTTCATTCAGCATTTTTCAGTGGCCCATTGGGCTTTCTTCATCCTGTTCGGTGTGACGCTCTTTGCCGTCGTCTATTCGGACTCGCGCCGTTCTCGCCCCCTCTTTACCGCCTCGCTGTTGCTCCTTGTTGTTCTCGATCTTGCCTTGATGAACACGAAATTGTTGACCAGAAGCAACCTCTACGCCCAGCCCAATGATCGAGACGAGCTGTTCCCGTCGTTGGTCGCGCCGATGCCCCAATCGCCCCCGGAGCATCGACAGACTATGCTGGAGATCAATGACGAGCAGGACAGTGAGGGCCACCCGGTAAGGACCCATTGGTTCAAAGAGGGGAACATACTCTATCACACCTACACGGCGACTGCCGATCCATCGTATGTGTGGTTCCGGACCCAGGAGTATGATGCCTTCCTCTCGTCTTTAGACTCCCAGGCGACCTTTGAGAATCTTACCGGGGTCACAGGCCCGCTGCTCTATTATGCCACCCGTGTGTTTAAGGTCGACCGCGAGGCGGTCTTGCCGAGCCTCAACCAGCTGTTTGCTGACCAGCCGCTGCAATCTGCCATCGTGGTTGCGAAGGATGATATACCTGCCGACTATCCTGACAACACCGGAGAGGCCCTTGCCCCGGGGAGCCGTCCCGCTGTGGTGGAGTTCACCCCGAATTCGATCAAGCTCAAGAGCGAACTGCAGCGGGCTGCCTACCTGGTCTATCTGGACGCCTACGCTGCCGGTTGGCGGGCCGCCATTGACGGGCAGGAGAGCAGGATCATCAGGGCCAACTACCTCTTCAAGGCGGTGTTGGTCCCTGCCGGTTCGCACACCGTTGAGTTCTCCTATCAGCCGAACGGCTATCTGTCGGCCCTGTGGTGCCGGTTGGCGGGGTGGGTGATCGGCCTGGCCTTGCTTGTTGTGGGCTATAAACGGGATATCAGCCTGGGCAGGGGACACTCTGTTGTGTGAGCCATGACCAGGAAGAAGCGGCTGGCAATCATTGGCGCCGGGCCTTCGGGCCTGGCCGTGGCCTGGGGTCTTGCCGAGCAGGCGGAGTGGGAGGTGACGATCCTCGAGTCTTCATCCGAAGTCGGCGGGCTGTCGCGGACGTTGGAGCGTCATGGGCTCCGTTTTGATATCGGTCCCCATCGCCTCTCAGCCCAGCTCCCTGAGATGCTCACCGAGGTCCAGACCTTGCTCGGTGATGATTTGGAGGAAAAGGAGAATCACCATGCCGTGTATATCCACGGGATGCTGTATCGCTACCCTCCCTGCTGGCAGGATTTCTTGAATCCGACTTCCGTCCGCAATACGGTGCTTTTTGGTGGCAGCTGGCTCATGGCGCGGGCAAAGAGTGCCTTTGCCCGCCTGGCGTCTTTCGCTGGCCAAGGGCCGCAGACCTTTGACGAGATCCTCCTGAACGCTTTTGGCCATAGATTCTGTACGACGGTCATCTTTCCGATGATCAAGAAGGTGTGGGGGACCCGGGACCTGCACGCCGATTTCGCCAGGATTCGTTTCCAGCTGCCCACCGTGGTGAGTTTCATCCTCCGTTTCTTCAGTAAGAGGGCACGGCTGAATTCACGATATTTTTACTACCCGGTAAACGGATTCGGTGCTATCTGGCAACGGATCGGCAGGCACATCGGCGAGCATGGCCATCGGGTTGTGTTTTCCGCAACGATACGCCGGATCAAGGCCGAGAGCCTGCAAGGCCCGTTTCAGGTCTATTATCTCTGTCAGGGGGTTGAGGATTGCCTGGAGGCCGATCTCCTGGTGAGCACGATCTCCAATCGGGACCTGCTTGGCTACCTTCACGGTATCCCTGGCGCGCAATCGGCCACCCGGGAGATCGAGAACTTCCCCTCCCGCACCCTCAGGCTTGGGCTCATGCTCGTCCGGAATTTTCATTTGGCCACCCGGGTCGTTATCTTCCCGGAAGAGGCCTATATCTTCAACCGCATCTCAGAGATGAATCAGTTTGCAGATCTCGGTTACCCTGCCGACCAGGCCCTGCTGATGGTGGATGTGATTATGGACAGGGAGAGCCCGTACCACGACCTGCCGGACCAGGAGTTTGAACGGGTCCTGTTGGAGAGCGTCCTGGCCCTGGGGTGGTTTAAGGAGGAGGACGTCTGCAGAATGTTCAGTATCAAGGTCCCCGACGCCTATCCAGTCTTGGAGCCTAGGCGTTATGAGGCCCAGGAGCGGGTGGCAGCCTGTTTCGCAGACACCAACATACTCCTGTGCGGCCGTGAGGCTTCTACCGATTACAACAACGCCCATAACGCCATTGCCAAGGGGTTCATGGCCGCACGATACATTACCGGGGCGATCTCCAGGGAGGAGTTCGCCGAGTCGGCGGCCATTATCGGCCGCCTGCCGATTCAGGATTGACAATGCCTCATAGTCCAGGGAGGAACGCCTGTTGATGCAAATTCCGCAGGTGAAAATATTGTGACTAAAAATAAATTCTGCCACCTTTCGTTGCTCCTCCTGCTGACAGGGTTCTTCCTGTTTCTGGCACATCGAGCTGATACCGAACGATACCACTGGAGCTACTGGGGGTTCGGCGATGCCCAGACCATGCTCACCTTGAACCAGTGGGAGAAGGGGGGCTGGCTACATAACTATCTGCTCTTTAAGCCCCAAGGCTGGGCCCCCACAGTGGACCTGCTGGACGAGCCGGAGTTGCGTCACCATGCCCGCGGGATCAGTCCCGCCAGTTCTCCCCGGGTAGGGCCCCGTCTCTGGTATACCCATTACCCTGCCGGCTATCTTGTCCCCTACGCCGCCCTCTACCGTCTGGGGGTAAGCTCCCTGTATGGATTGCAGCTGTATTCCATAGCCATATCACTTGCGGCCTTGGTCTTGATGTATCTGACCTTTTCGGCAATCACCGACACCTTGGTCGCACTCATCGCAGTACTCTTTTATGGCGGTTCCACGATCTTTTTGGGCTACGCCGATTCGTTGGCGAACCAGCCCTTGGATGACCTGCTCCGCTTCGCCTTCATGCTGGCGACTATCTTCTCCACCCGGGTTGCCGGGGCCGGGCGGCAACGATGCTGGCTGGCAGTGGCTTGGGGCTTGGAATTCTGTCTTTCGTTGTCCTCGTTTGACTCTGTTTTTTTTCTGTATACCTGGCTGGTGGGCTGGGATCTTCTGGAGCATCGCGGCCTTCGCTGGTGGAAATGGCTGCTCTTCGCCTTGGCGCCGATCAGCGCCCACTCCTTGCAGTTTCTGCAGAATGTTTGGTATCTGGGGTGGCATGATGCCGGTTTGGACATCGTGGATGCCTTCATGATGAAGCATTCGCCAGGCTGGCTGGCGACGGCAGAGAGTGCTCCCCCGCACCGTTTAACTGCGGTACTTTTTGCGCTCTTGCAGGTGTTCTACTCAATATACAGCCCGAGCCTTGTGCTCCTTGTCCCCCTTGCGCTGTATGCCGGCTATCGGCGTTTGTTTCCTGGCCAGCAGTGTGCTGGCTTGCCGTCCTTCCCCCTGCTGTTACTTCTGTTCTCCTGTGGCCTGGGCTATGTCCTGGTCCTGCCCTTGGCCGCGACTATGGCCTATGAGGGACGGCAGATGATCCCCTTTGTGGCGATGCTGATCGGTGGTTTTAGCTGCTCAGTGATCAGGACGGCGTGTCATTGCTGGCGGCAGGGGCACGAAGGGACTCGTCTCGGGGACAGGATCTGGTCGCGTCCCTATGGATATGCCTTTCTGGGTGGAGTAGTGTTAATGATGTTCTGGATCGGTTTTGTCGTCACGAACCGTTACCCTTCTCCCTGGGCTGTCGGTGACGATGGGGTCGAAGAGCTTGAATTCGCTCAATACTTGGGGCGTCTTGCCACCAGGACCGCCCCTGCCTTTTTTGTCACTGGCGGTTTGAACTTCAAAAGCCAAGATTATCCCCAGGGCTATCCCTCGGTCGCCCCTGATACCGAGTACTATGCAGGGAGCCGGACGATCCTGTGCTTTGCCAATGCCGAGCTCCTGGCCAATGATCTGATGACCATGCTCACTCTGGCCAAGGGGGAGGATAGCTTTTCTCCCGTCTTGATCAGCGATCGTCCGGAACAGATCGGCGCGGTGGTCGCTGTGCTGGAGCAACGGAAGTGGCTGCGGGAGGTGCCAAGGGGGATTGATGCCGTCCAGGGGCGTTTTCTTCTGGATCTGACCCCTTTTCTTGACTGGAGCCAAAGTATTGGTCGGCCAACTGATGCGCCGCCTCTACCCGGTAGTTGATCCCGAGGTCGGTTACAGTGAAGGGAGAGTGTTACCATGGTCGGACTGATATGCGGATGACGGCTCTGACGACGGAACAGCGCTGTAAGCGACTTGTCCTGGCGGTTTTGCTGCTCCTCTTTCTGGCCCTCGCTGTCCAGGCCCATGATGAAAATCATTGGAGCGACTGGTGGTTCGGAGACGCCCAATCCATGCTCTCCCTGCGCCACTGGCAGGAGGGCGGCTGGATCAATAACCGTCTGCTCTTCAAGCCGCAAGGCTATGCCAAGGTCGTCGATCTCTTTGACCTGCCGGAACTCCGACATCTTGCCCACGGCATCAGCCCTGGGAGTTCCCCGCGGGTGGGCCCCCGCCTCCTCTATACCCATTACCCGGCCGGTTATCTCATCCCCTATGCCCTGCTGTTCAAGCTGGGCATCGACAGTATATTTGCCATGCGCCTCCTGTCGATTGCGATCTCTGTGGTCGCCTTGGGGCTGATGTACCGCCTCTTCTCCAGGCTATCCTCGCCACCCGTGGCGTTGATCGCCGTGCTCTTCTATGCCGCATCGCCGATGTTCCTGGCCTATGCCGACGCCTTGGCCAATCAGCCGCTGGACGATCTCTTGCGATTTGGGTTCATGCTGGCCGTGCTGGAAGCCAACCGGGCGGAGCCGGGCCGGCGGCGGAATATGTTGCTGCTCACCGCCTGGCTCATCGAATGGATCTTGTCCCTCTGCTCGTTCGATTCGGTCCTCTTTGTCTATGTCTGGCTGGTGGGGTTTGATCTTCTGGAACGCCGCGGTTTCCGGTGGCGCAGGTATCTGATTTTCGCCCTGGCGCCGCTACTTGCCCAAGCCCTGTTGATCCTGCAGAACGTCTGGTATCTGGGCTGGGATGACGCCATTACCGATCTGGTGGACACCTTTGTCAAAAAATCGGTGCCCGGGCAGGGGGGAAGCGTCTTGGGTCTTCAGGGGGGCAGGACGACCGCAACGCTCCTGGCGCTCCTCTCGAATTTTTATTCCATCTACAGCCCTGGCCTAGTGTTGCCGGGACTTGCCGCCATCTATCTGGCCAGCCGGACGATGTGCCGCGGTGGAGACTCGGCCCCGTTGCCATCGTTTGGCCTGCTGACGCTCCTTCTTGTCTGCGGCTTAGGGTTTGTGCTGGTCCTGCCGGTGGCGGCTGGGATGTCCTACGAGGGGCGGCAGATGTTGCCCTGTGTCGCGCTGTTGGTCGGCGGGTTTTCCTGGCTGGTGGCGAGCGAGTGCTGGCGCTGGATTGGCGATGGGCGGCGGGCGGCGGAGGATTCCACGGGAAGGGGTCCTGGGCTAGCCATTGCCGGAGGCGTCCTGCTCATTGCCTTTTGGTGCTGGTTTCTGGTCGAGAACCGGCACGTGCCGATCTGGGCCGGTGCCGATGCGCCGGACAACCTTTTTGCCAAGGACCTGCGGGCGATGCCCACGCCGTACGAGCCGGTTTATTTTGACTCCGGCGGCTTCTCCGAGTATTACAACGCTACTTATGTGGCGGGCTATCCGCAGATTCAGCCCGATACCGAGTATTATATCGGCAGCCGGCCGATTGTGTGCTTTGACCAGCCGGAGGCCTTGGCCACGGACCTGGCCACCATGATTCGTCTGGCCCCGGGCCGGTTCTCACCAGTGGTGCTCACCGACAGCCAGGCAAAGATGCAGCAGGTGGTGACGGTCTTGCAAAGGCAAGGGCTGCTGCGCAGCTTACCCGCCGGGTGTGCGACCCGTTTTGACAAGTTCGTGCTGGATTTTTCTCAATTCATACAATGGCCTGATGGTCAATAGAGGATAGCGGCTTTTGCCGGTGGCCGCCATATCACGGATGAAAATCGAGAACAACGCATCTTCCCGCTTCGCGTTCTTTGCCCTCCTTACGGTGGTGGCTGTTTTTCACTTCGTCACCATGCCGAACGCCTTCTATCCCGGAGATAACATGGCCATCAAGGCCGAGGCCTCCCAGCTGGTCAATACGGGCCGGGCTGGCTTCGATGTAAGCGAGAAAGATGCGTTAGGCGACCTAGTCACCCAGGAGGGCCAGTATTTTTTTGTCAACGAGGCCCGGCAGCGGTTGTTCTCCAAGTATGGGCTCTTTTACACCCTGAGCTACGTGCCGCCCATCTGGCTCAAAAAGCAGATCACCGGCAGCCTTGAGGTGGTGGATGTCTCAGCGTCGATGACCTTTGCCTTCAACTGCTACAATATCCTGTGGTCGCTGCTCTATGTGGCTTACCTCTACCGGGTGTACCGTTATTGCGCCCTTGGCCCCTGGCAAGCGGCGGGTTTGGTCGTGCTGTCTGTCTATCCGAGCTATGTCTGGTATTACCTGCGCTCCCCGGAAAAGGAGGTGCTGCAGATGGCCGCCTTTGCCGGGGCGGTCTACCACATGCTGAGATACCTGGGCAGCAGCCGGGAGGGAAGGCCAGCAAACGGTCAGCTGATGGCCGCCTTTGGCTGGGGAGGGTATACCTACCTGCTCAAGCCTTTATATGCCCTGTTGCTCCTGGCCATGGCGGGGAGCGCCTTCTATGATGCCCTCTGCCGGTGGCGGCAGGCACAGGGCAGGCATGCGCAGTTCGCCCCCTGGCTCAGGTCTTTACTCAGCATGGGGGGCATGCTCCTTCTCATAGGCGTTATTTCCCTGGTTCATAACTACTTGCGGAGCGGGGCGATATTCGACGCCGGCTACCGGCAGGACACCACCGTGCCCATCGAGTTTGTCTTCACCCCGAATCATTTTTTCCAAGGACTGGCGACGTATTTCCTGCAGCCGGGCAATGGCAACTGGTTCTTGCATCACCCCCTGCTCCTCGTCGCTCTGTTTGGCTATCCGGCATTTTTCAGGGCATACCGGATGGAGGCCCTCTTCCTCCTCGCCGCCCTAGTGATGCTCCTTGTCGCCCTGTGTTTCCACGTGGAGTGGGTTGGCGAGTGGTGTTACGGCCCCAGGTTCTGCCTGCACCTCATCATGATGGCCGGGATCCCCGCAGGGCAGAGCATGGCTTGGCTGTTGGCGCCGTCCCAGGGGGGTATGGTGCGGAAGGCGGCAAGGACCGCGGCTCTTGCCGGTGTAGTGATGGTGAGTCTTCTTTCGTTGCGGGCCCAGCTCTATATCAACTCCTGGCATTATTTCACGTACTATTACTATTTTGTTCCCTTCGACAGCCTCAAGATCGAAGCGGCGGACCAGTACTTTTCAGCCATGCCGCACCGCGCCCTGCTCAACAGGGATCTCACCCTGTACCGGCGGGAGGGTCGTAAGTTCGCCCTGCTCGACAGCATCGACCAGGCGCAGCTCCCGGCTGGCACCGTGGCGGCGATCTATGGCCTGACCGAGGAGGTGATCGAGCACTACCGGTGGAACTTTCTGCTGCTGCCCCGGCCTGGGTCATGACGGTGGCAGGGCAGGTTCGGCTTCAGGCTACCAGGTCAGGACTTTAATGGTGCTGCCGGGGTTGTTGTGGGCGGGGGTCTGGCCGGCGGCGTAGAGGGATTGACAGATCTCTTCTTCGAAGAGGAAGGGGGGATAGAAGCTGTAGTAGGGGAAGTGGGCGGCGCCTTCCATCTGTGCTGGCGGCAGGGGCAGGTTGAAGTCTGCCATGGTCGATTGTTCGAGGATCGAGTTGCCGCTGCCGGGGCCGTTCGGTCCGACAAGTAACGCCCCCTTGGCGCCACGAGCTGATTCCCCGTTGATGATCGCGCTGATGGCCGAGGCTGGGACCGTGGTCAGGCGTTGGTCGTCAAGCCACAGGCCGATGTAGTTGGCGTGGGGGTCTTCGCGCAGCAGGTAGAGGTGCTGCAGGGCGGGGCTGCTGGCCAGGTATCCCGGCAGGGAGAAACGGACGGCGCGGGTCGTTAGCGATTTCATCGCCGACATGGCCATGGCGAGGATCAGCAGGCCGCAGTACGCCTGGCGCCAAACCCCTTTCGCCTTTTCCGAGGCCAGGCGGGAGAGGAGATGGCAGGGGGCCACCACCAGGAACAGAGTCAAAAAAGGCGTGACATGGAAGTGAGCCCGGCCTAGTTTGGTGGTGGGCAGGAGATCGATGATCACGGCATGGGCGAGGCAGATGGCCGCGAGGATCAGGCTGATCGCCAGCGGGCCATGCAGCGGGGAGGCGGAGCTGGCAGGCTGAGCTGGCCCCACGGTGTGGCGGCGGGAGACAAGGGCCAGGCAGAGCATCAGGAAGACCAGCATGGCGAGCAGGGTCTGCAGCGGCGAGTACTCGGCTATGATCCTGAGGAAGGTGAATGCCGGCGGCTGGGGGACGTAGGAGAATTTGTCCATGGCGGAATCGTAGTGGTCGGTGTAGATATTGCCGACGACATGGTTGCCAAAGGCCTGAAAGGAGAGGCGGGCAAAGGGGGCGGCGGTGGCGATGAACCCGGCCATCTGCCAGCCGAATAGGGAGAGGCCTCGCAATAAGCCCTTGGGGCGGTGGCAGAGCACGATCATCGGCAGCAGGATGGCGGTCAGTACTGTGGCTGAGGGGGCGCTCCACAAGGCCAGGCCCAGGACGGCCCCGCTGGCGGTAGGCCAGGCCTGTGCACCAGCGGTGGCGGTCAGAGGCTGGTGGATGCCGGTCAGCATGCAGGCGAAGGCTACAGCCATCAGGGCGGTTGGGATCGGGGTGTAGGAAAAGAAGAAGTAGTAGGTGTTGGTCCAGGCCGATGTCATGAACAGGAGGCCGGCCAGCAACGCCCAGCCCCGGTGGCCGGTGAGGCGGAGCGTGATGTGGCAGAGGGCCAGGATGGTCGCCGTGTTGGCCGCCAGGCTGGTAACGATCAGGCTGTCCAGGAGGCGTGTCGAGAAGAGCGCCCAGATCTTCGAGCAGCCCAAGAGGCAGAGCCAGTAGACGGGATTTTGCCATTGGCTCAGGGTGGCGAGGATCTCTCCGGCTGGTGCCTGGAGCCCTTGCAGGTAGAGCTGGTCATCGGAGGGAAAGAGCCGGTAGGGAAGGGCCAGAAGGAAGAAGAGGGCGATATTGATCCCGGCCAAGGCCAGCACGAGGAGCGGAAAATACCGTCTGCCGGCGTCGGGAATCAGGGTTGGGTTGTTCATGGCTGTCTGGGGTAACGTGAAGTATCAGGGTAAAGTATGAAGGATCAAGGCATGGCGGAAGCGACCCAGGGGCACTCGGCAAGCGCCGTATCTTCCTCTTCCCAGGCGGCGGGTGCCAGGCGGGCGCTGCACTGGTTCACGGAGCCGCAATTATTGCCCGCCGGGGTTGGAGCAGCCCCTCCCTGTCTGGCAGGACAAGGGGGGGGCGGGATAGGGCCGGTCTGGCAGCGCGGGGCCTTGGCCGTACTCATGGGGCTCGCCGTGCTCCTGATTCTTTCATATGATCTGCCGTTTTTCAACAATAACGCCGCCAGTGCCGCCAAGTTTTTTTTCTCGGCCCATTTTTTGTTCTTCTGCGCCGCCGCCATTTGCTTGTCTCTGCCCTGGATCTCCGGCCGATGGTACGAGCTTGCGGTCTTTGTGCTGGCCGCCTGCTACCTATTTCTCTTCTACGGCGACTACCTCCTGCTCGTCCATATGAGCGGCGATAGCGTCTGTCAGGTCGCCTACTGGAATATCCTCTTCCATCCCCTGCTGACTGGCAGCCTCGGGGTCGCCTTTGCCAAGCCGGGCCAGGTGATCTTCCTCGGCCTGCTCCACCAGTTGAGTCTGCTGGGCGGCCATATCATCTTCAAGGTGGGCCTCTGCCTGGTGATGGCCGCCTGCGTCTGGAGCCTCGCCGCCGTGGCTACCGAGCTGGGGGGGCGGGCAGCGGGGATTATGGCCTTCTTCCTCTCTCTGTGGGCCTTTCAGGGGGATTTTGTCCTCTCGGGTTCTGCCATCTATGCCATCACTACCGTCTTTGCCGGGCTTCGCTTCTATTTTTATCACCCGCGCTGGCGGTGGGCCGGACGGTTGCTCCTGGTGCTGGCCATCCAGTTCCGGATCGAGGCCATCGCTGTCCTGGCGGTCATGTGGTTGCTCCTCCTTGTCCGCCGGGACTGGCGTGAGCTGGCCATCTTCTCGGCCTGGGCGTTGACCTCATTGCTGATCTTCACCGCCATCATCCTCAAGATCCAGGGGAGCTTTGCCCGGCTCAACTCAGGGGCTGCGGTGGGCTATGTCGGGCCGGTCTTGAGTGACGGCCAGATGGATCCCGCCTTGGAGGCGAGCAAGATCGCCTATATAGGCAACACGATAGCAGCCGAATTCTCAGGCAATTATGCGGTCCGTTTCCTGTTACTCTTGGTGCTGGCAGGCCTCGCCGGGGTGCTGTCCCATGGTGGCTGGATCTACGTCAGCGCCTTGGCCAGTCTGGTGGTCGTGACAGCCAACGTCTTTCTCTTTGGCGGTACCTTTAACCTTGAGCGTTATTGCGATTTGATCTATGCCTTCGGCTGTTCAGTGGGGGTAGGCTCCCTGACGCGTTATGCCGGTATCGCCGTGCGGCGGGGCAAGGCCCCTGCTCTGGCGGGGATCTGCGCCGCCATGGTCGTCTTGCTGGCGGGGTTTGACTACTCCCGGCTCCAGACCTATCAGGAACTCGATCCGGCCAGCGCCTCGGAATTTTTTATCAGCGCCATGGCAATTCTCACCGACGAGAAGGTGCCGGAGGGGACCCGGCTGATGAGCGAGGATGACCTGTTGTCCCATCTGCTGGTGATCGCCCCGGATCGCTACCCCTCCGTGACCTCGCTGCAACTCTTCAACGTTGCCAGTGATGAGCAGCGGCGGGCCATCCTCGCCCGGACCGATTTCATCTGGTTTGATCTCAACCGCTTCCCCTACTACTACCTCTATCATCTGGCCCGGGCCGAGTGGCGTGCCGATCCCTTCCGGCTGATGGTCCAGTCCATCTTGGAGGGCAAGTCCCAGTCGCCCAGCCTGTATGGTGTTCGCTTCGTCCCGTTGGATATCAGCGTCAACCGTTTGTTGCTGAAGGTGGAGCGTTGATCTTGTCTTTTGACGACTGCCCGGAGAGGAGGAGCCTGACGAAGAAGTAGTTGGGGCGAGCCCCCATCCTGACACCGGCGGCTAGGCGCTCTCTGTCTTCTGGTGGCCATTCTGGGTGTTTTTGCATCAGGACCTCGATGGGATAAAATGGTTTCCCACCATACTTGAAGGCCAGGATGTCATAATAGATGGCTCCCTTGGTCGAATAGTGCTTGAAGTAGCTGTCGACCTCCGGGTCGTGGAACTGTTCAAAGAAGCCTTCGTAATAATAAAAACTAAAGTTCTCCATGGAGTTGTCAGCGATCTGCATCGCCAAAGACCAGAGGGAGAGGGTGGCGAAGAGGCCGGCTCCTGCGAGAATTAGGCGGTTTGTCAGCTGTTTGGCGATGCTGGCGATGGTCTCGATGGCGGGCAGGGAGGCCATCACCGCGAAGATGATCAGGTAGCGTGGGCCGTCGGTCCACTCGCCGCGCCAGGTCTGGTAGCAGCCGATGACCAGGAAGTTGGAGAGCACGGTAAAGAGGAGGAAGGCTGCCTCCTGGGGCCAGCGCCGGGAAAAGCTCCGGCAGCCGAACAGGGCCAGTATCAGGAGCGGGAAGTGGAGGAAGACATTGGCGTTGCCGGGCAGAAGCAAGAAACCGGGGATGCTCTCCAGCAGCACCCTGGGCGAAAAGCTGATCTCGTTGACCCCGGTGAAGGTCTCCTGGCTGTAGCCCATGTCAAAGGGTGAGCCGGTCTTGTATTGATTGACCGCCAGGAAGACCGCCAGCACCGCCACGGTGGGCAGCAGCAGGTGGGCCAGATGCCGGGGCAGGTTGGTGGAGAGGTTGTGGCGGAGCCGCCCGGCGAGAGGCAGTCCTCCTGGTCCGGCAAGCCAAGCGAAGAGCCAGGCACTGGCGAAGACGGTCAGGAACAGGGCCTTGGTCAGCAGCAGCAGCCCGGACCAGAAGATGGCAAGCGTCAGGTGCCGCCACCGGCTGACGGTATCGCTCGTCCGCGCCGCCCGGAGGAAGGTGAGGTAGTGGTAGAGGAAGCCCACCGCCATGGCCACCTGGAAGATCTCGTGCATCTGCGCCCGCAGGTGAAACCAGAGGTAGGTGGTGAAGACGGCGAGGGTGATGAATAGCATCCGCTGGCGGATGCGGGAGGTGTAGAGGCTTATGATCTTGTCCAGATACCAGAGGATCACCATCGACAGCAGGACATTGTTGCAGTTGACGAAAAAGAGGTGGGCGGTTGACTGGTCCACCAAGCCCACCGACCCGGCGAAGAGCCGGGTGGCTAGCATCGGCGGCAGGTAGAGGATGGTGTTCATGATCCCCCACTTGTTGAACAGCCGTTCCTTGGAGTCGTTCTCGAAGAAATACTCGCCCCGTTTTTCGATGAAGAGGGCGACTTCAGCCTTGCGGGCGTAATCGATGCCCCACTGTCCGGTCATCACCAGGTTTGCGGCCTCGGCCCTCGAGGCGTAGCAGTCGCCGGGGGTGATGGAGTTGGGCATGGTCACGAACAGGATGAGCCCGCAGCAGAAGAGGAAGAGACGCATGGCCCGGTGCTGCGCCTGGATCTCGATATGGGGCGGTGTCGTGTTCATGGGCATGGGCTCGAAGGCAAGGGGCGCTGGGGTTAAACAAACGGAACCTATTGAGGTGCTTAGCCTTTTAGGCTGTAGACTGTTGGGTAGGACGGAGCTATGTTGTCCCCAACACGTCTTCGATCTCATGCTTTTTGCTGTTGCTAACAGCCGAAAAGGCTATAGCCTAATAGACCTGAGTAGTTACAACAAACGATTGAAGTAATGGCCAGGAGTTTATATTATGAACCGTTTTTGTGGCTATCCATTATTTTCAGCAAAACGTCGTACTCCAAACGGCATCGCCCGTTCCCTCAGCGAAGTCAAGGGCACGGGCCTCATCTGAGAATTGTTGATAGTCAGGATCGTCAATGAACCATCACCGGTAGCGGGATGAGGGGAACGGCTGTGGCCCAGGATATAACCGACGACGAGAGAGTACCATGCTGGCGGAGGATTGCCAAGGAGGTTCGCCAGGATGTGATCCGCATGCAGCAGCGCGGCACCGGCGTCGGCTCGGCCCTGTCGGCTGTGGATATGCTGGTGGTCCTCTATTTCGGCGGAATGCACTACCCCGGGCCAGATCATCCGGACCGCGATCGTTTCATCCTCAGCAAGGGCCACGCCGCCGCGGCCCTATATTCAGTCCTGGCCCGCAGGGGCGTGATCGACGCCAAGCTCCTGCCAGGATTTTTGACCGATGAAAGCCCGCTCACCGGCCATCCAGTCCGCGGCAGTCTGCCGGGGATCGAGGTCTCCTCCGGTTCCCTTGGTCATGGCTTGGCCCTTGGCGTGGGCATGGCCCATGCCGGCCGCATGGACGGCAAGCGCTACCGGGTCTTTGTTATGCTTGGTGATGGCGAGATGCAGGAGGGCTCGGTGTGGGAAGGGGCGATCTTGGCCTCCCGACTTGGCCTCGGCAACCTGGTGATGCTGGTCGATGCCAATGGTCTGCAGGGGTACGACCGGGTGGAGGCGATCACTCCGGCCACCACGCTTGCCGATAAGCTGCGGGCCTTCGGTTGGCAGGTCGTTGAGGTCGATGGCCATGACCATGGCCGGATCAGTCGCGCCTTGGCCGCCAGCCCCGAGGCCCCCAGTCGCCCCACGGCGCTGATCGCCCATACCGTCAAGGGCAAGGGGGTCAGGGAGATGGAAGACCAGTTGGGCTGGCATTATTTCTCCGTGCCGGCAGCCAAGGTCGAGCCATTCATCGCCGAGGTCGGGGGGGAGCCATGAGACGGGCATTTCTTACGGCCATCACTGAGCTGGCGGCTTCAGATCCTGGGGTGATGCTCCTCACCGGCGACACCGGGTTCCATGTCTTTGACCAATTTCAGCAGCAGTTTCCTGGGCAATACATCAACGTGGGGATCTCGGAGGCGGCCATGATCGGCATGGCCGCAGGGCTGGCATTAAGCGGCAAGCGGGTCTTTGTCTATGGAATCGCGCCCTTTGTCACCCTGCGCTGTCTGGAGCAGATCAGGGTCGATCTCTGTTACCAGCGGGTGCCGGTGGTTATCGTCGGCGTTGGCACCGGCCTCACCTACGGCACCTCCGGGGCCACTCACCACACCATCGAGGACGTGGCGGTGTTGAACTGCCTGCCGGGGATGACCGTGGTCTGCCCCGGCGACCCGGTGGAGACTTCGGCCCTGGTTCGGGCGGCGATTGCGCTCGACGGGCCCTGTTATCTTAGGATCGGCAAGTCCGGGGAGCCGGTGGTTCATCAGCAGGGGGTGAGTGGTGTCCGCATCGGTCAGGGGATTACACTCCAGCGGGGCAGCGATGTGGCGATCATCGCCTCCGGCACCATGCTGGCCACGGCCAGCGAGGCCTGCGGGCTGCTGGCCGAGCAGGGCATAGCCCCTGAGCTGGTCAGCATGCACACCATCAAACCCTTGGACCGGGATTTACTCACGGCCTTGGCCGAGCGCTTTGCGGTGATGGTCACCGTCGAGGAGCATACGGTGATCGGCGGCCTCGGCTCGGCGGTGGCCACGGTGCTGGCGACTCAAGGCAGCGCGGTGCGGCTGCTCATGGCCGGCATCCCCGACCAGTATGCCGAACCGGCGGGCAGCCAGGAGTGGCTGCGCGAGCGCTACCATCTGACCCCCGCCCGTCTCGCCGAGCGGGTTGCCGGATTTGTCCGCCAAGGGTAAGCCGCGATGAGCCAATCCCGCCAGCAAATCGGAGCGATCCTCACCCTTTTTGCCGCCATCTCGGTGGCCTTCTGCTGGCCGCTGTACAGTCATCTCGACTATTGGGGCATCCAGGATTGGGACGCCTTCCTGACCCGGAACAGCGTCAGCTGGGCCAGCGTCATCAAGTACGGCCAGTTTCCGCTGTGGAACCCCTATTCCCTGGGCGGGGTTCCACACTTGGCCCACCCGGAGACCAACGTCCTCTCCTTGCCATTTTTCATCGACCTGACCTTTGGGGTTCTGATCGGGGTCAGGGTCAGCATCGTGCTACATCTCTTCATCGGTTTGGCTGGGATGTACACCCTTGCCAGGCATTTGCAGCTCAGCCTCACGGCCTCGGTGGTCGCGGCCGTCTTGTTCATGGGCAACAGCATGTATTTTTTGTTCCTGGCCACCGGCACCAGTTCCATTGGTCTCGCCATCGCCTATATGCCCTGGGCTATGCTCTTCTTCCTCAAGGCCTGCGCCAGGTTATCCTACGCCCTGGCCGCCGGGGCGGTGCTCACCCTGATGTGGCTGCAGGGCGGGACTTACAATTTCTTCCTCATCCTGCTGATGATGGCGGTCTATGCCCTGGTCATGGTGGTCAGCGGGGAATACCCTGTGCGCATGATGCTACGGGTGCTGGCGACCATTGCCGGCAGCCCGCTCCTCCTGGGTGCAGTGCGATTTTTCCCGTCACTTGAATTCACCTTGAAGTATCCGCGGAAGATTGTGATCTACAGCGGCTTCAGTGTCGAGTCCCTGCTCTACGGCTTGCTGGGCCGTGATCAGACCCTTGGCTCCATCCTCGGCAAATCAGAGGCCCAAGGCCTGTGGCGTGGCTTCACCCATGCCATGGATGAGGTCGGGATGTATGTCGGCATTGTGCCCTGCCTCTTGTGCCTGGCCGGGATTCTCGTCCACGTCATTCCGGTTCAGGCGGTGTCCGTTGGGCAGCCCCCCCCCTTGGCGAGCCGGAGACGGCACCACGCCGCCCTGTTGTGCTGTCTCATGATCTCGCTCTGGCTCGGCTTCGGCAACCGCTGCGAGCCGTTGAGCCTGTGGCAGTGGTTCAACAGTGTGCCGCCATTTAGCTTCATGCGGACCTCGGAGCGCTTCCGGTTTACGATCATGCTCTTTGTCGCCATCTTTGCCGGGATCGGTTTTCAGGCCGCGATGGAGCGGGTGGCAAAAAAAATGCCTTCGCCCCAGTGGGGAACAAAGCTCGCAATCGCCGTTGCAGCCGCTATCTTGAGCGATCTGTTCGTGGTCAACTCACCGGCCTTGCAGGACGCTTTCTCCATTCCGCCGTTGCCCACCCCGCACAGTGAGTCGTTTGTCCAGCTCGGCGGCTTTCCCGAGTATGGCCGGCAGGGGATTGAGCACGATGGGGATCGCTATCACCTCTACCGTTCCTACGGAGCCATGTACCCGGCCTTTTTGAGCAACGCCGGCTCGGTCTATGCCTTGGAGTCGGTGCCGGCGCCGAACAAGGCGATTGTCCTTACCGCCCCTGAATACCGGGGCGAGGTCTTTTTGGAGGGCACGGCGGGGGTGGTCCGTTATGGGCTGTGGAGCCCCAATCGACTGACCATCACGGTGGAGGCGGAAGGGGAGGGCCATGTGGTGGTCAACCAGAACTACTATGACGGCTGGAAGGCCAAGGGCGGATTGGCGGTGGAGCCGGTGAACGGGCTGTTGGGGGTGAAGGTCTCGCACCAGGTCAAGCAGGTGGAGCTCTATTACCGGCCCACCAGTTTTGTCATCGGGGCCTGGGTGTCGTTGATCTCTTGCGGAGGAGCAGCCTTTTGGTGCCGGAGATTACGGCGGCAGGAACGGAGAGGCACATGATGGACAAAAAACGCTATGATGTCTGCATCGTCGGGGGCTTAGGCCATGTGGGCCTGCCTTTGGGCCTGTCCCTTGCGGCTACGGGGCAGCGGGTGGTGCTCTACGACATCAATGAGGAGGCGATGGCCGCTGTGGAGAGCTGCCGGATGCCGTTCGTCGAGGCAGGGGCCGATGAGGTCCTGGCCCAAGTCCTCGGTAAAACACTTTTTGTGGCCAGCGACCGGCAGGTGATTGCCACGAGCCACTTTGTGGTCATTGTCATCGGCACCCCGGTGGATGAACATCTCAATCCTCGCTTCACCATCTTCCAGAAGTTCTTCGATGAAATCCTCGATCTGCTCTCTGACGAGCAGCATGTCATCCTGCGCAGCACCGCCTTTCCTGGGGCGACGCAGCGGATCAAGGACCATCTCCTGGCCCGGGGCAAGCACACCCGGGTGTCGTTTTGCCCAGAGCGGATCGCTCAGGGCAAGGCGATGGAGGAGCTGCATTCCCTGCCGCAGATCGTTGCCTCCTTTGACGATGAGTCGTTGCGGGAAGCGGAGTCGCTCTTTCGCTTGTTAACCAGCGATATCGTGACCCTCTCGCCAACGGAGGCGGAGTTTGCCAAGCTCTTCACCAATGCCTGGCGCTATATCCAGTTTGCCATCGCCAATCAGTTTTACCAGGTGGCCTGTCAGCATGGCCTTGATTTCTACCGGATCCATCAGGCCATCACCCATAATTATCCTCGGGCTGGCTCTTTTCCCTGCGCCGGCTTCACTGCTGGTCCCTGCCTGTTCAAGGACACCATGCAGCTTGCCGCCTGCAGCACCAATAATTTTTTCCTCGGCCACGCCGCCATGCTGGTCAATGAGGGGCTGCCCAACTTCATTGTCCAGAAATTGAAGGAGCGAGGTCCGCTGGCGGACAAGACGGTGGGGGTCTTGGGCATGGCCTTTAAGGCGGACACCGACGACAAGAGGGAGTCGCTGGCCTATAAGCTGAAGAAAGTCCTGGAGATCGAGGCGCGTCAGGTGTTGTGCTCCGATGTCTATCTCCAGGAGGAGGGGTTTGTCTCCACTGAGCGCCTGATCGAGGCGGCCGATATCGTCATCGTCGCGGCGCCGCATCGGGAGTATGCGGCGTTCGCCTTCCCGGGGAGGACGGTCGTGGTCGATGTCTGGAACTTTTTTGGCAAGGGAGGGGCGTTCTGATGAAGATTTTAGTGACCGGCGCTGCTGGGTTTGTGGGCGGATACTTGGTGGCGGAACTCCTTCAGCACGGCCATAGCGTGGTGGGGATCGACAACTTCGGCAAGTACGGCCGCACGGAGAAGAGTTATGATCACGATCCTCGCTACCGCTTTGTCGAGGGGGACGTCAAAGATACCGCGCTGCTGAAAGACTTAGCCGCCGATTGCGATCAGGTCGTGGCAGGCGCCGCGATCATCGGCGGGATCTCCCTGTTTCACGAGTACGCCTATGACCTCTTGGCGGAGAACGAGCGGATCATCGCCTCCACCTTCGATGCCGCCATCCATGCCTTCAAGCACCATACGCTCAAGAAGATCAACGTGATTTCCTCATCTATGGTTTTTGAGTGCACCACGACCTACCCTACCGAAGAGGGAGAACAGCTCCGCTGCCCGCCGCCGCAGTCGACCTATGGCTTCCAGAAGCTGGCCTGCGAGTATTTTGCCAAGGGGGCCTGGGAGCAGTACCGGCTGCCCTATACCATCATCCGGCCCTTCAACTGTATTGGCATCGGCGAGAAGCGGGCCTTGTGCGACAAGGAGGTATTGTCCGGCAATGTCAAACTCGCCATGAGCCACGTGGTGCCTGATCTGATCCAGAAGGTCTTGAAGGGTCAGGACCCGCTGCATCTCTTGGGCAACGGCAACCAGATCCGGCACTTCACCTACGGCGGTGACCTGGCCGCAGGTATCAGGCTCTGTGTCGAGCGGCAAGAGGCTGTGAACGAGGACTTCAATATCTCGACCTCGGTCTCGACCTCCATCGCGGAACTGGCCCAAATCATCTGGACTAAGATTAACGGTGCCAAGCCGTTTCGCTATATCTCGGACCCGCCCTTCAGCTACGATGTGCAAAAACGGGTGCCGAGCGTGGCCAAGGCCAAGCGGCTGTTGGGCTTTGAGCCGGCAACGAGCTTGGACGCTGCCCTCAACGAGATCATCCCCTGGATCAAGGCGCAGATTGCCACAGGCGGCATATAATTCCACTTCGAAATCTTCGTGCGGCTCTGTCTTGACGGGGGATTGAACTGCCCCCCCCGTCAAGCGGGGACTGAACGGAGTCGGCTACGCTCCGCTGCTCCCCGTTGTGTCCGTTCTAGACACTGCTCACTTGCCCTAGTGTCCTCCAGGATGCTGGGGTATTCACGTTCTCCTTTGGAATACCGTGAAAAATCCTCTCCTGCCGGTTTCGCAAGCCGCATAGCCGGAGCACAGTTTTGGCTATGCGGTGTTTTCAGCTCGTTGTGTTGCCGGAGTGGCGGGCACCCTCTCCCAGTAGGGAGCTTGCATTGAAAGGTTCCCATTTGTTCTGGAATTTGAATAACGTGTTGGCCCGTGGTGGGTGAGAGTTTTTTTTGAGGTGTGGTTTTTTTTGAATGGGCCATTGATGTGATAGCATCAAATCTAAGAGGCAGAGGGAAATTGCCGTTAGCCTTGTGCTGCGGTTTTTACTGTTCCATTATCCATTCATCAGAAAAAGGAGAACCCCATGAAACAAGCAGTCGCCGTATTCGCCGCCGCCGTTGCCTTGATGTATTCTCTGACTTTTTGTTTTGCCGCAGGCCTTACCCCGGAGCAACAGGCCAAGGTCGATGCCAGGGTAAAGCCGATTCAGGAGTGGGGTGCTGACGCCAAGATTGTCGAGGCGGTCAAGGCGTACAATGCCAGCCCTTCGGCTGAGGCGGCGGCGATGACCAACGAAAAGTGGAAGGGCCTCACCATCTTGGATCCTTTTGTCAGTTCTCTGGCGAAAAATGATCTTGCCACTTACCTCAAGACCAAAAAGGATGATTCGATAACTGAGGCGTTTGTCTCGGGCGCTGATGGCGGAAAAGTAGCCTTTCTGGCAAAGACCACAAGCTGGAACCACAAGGGAAAAGAAAAGCACGATCTGCCGATGACCGGCAAGACCTGGCAGGGAGCGGTTGAAGTTGACGAATCCACCGGCAAGCAGCAGGTTCAGGTTGCTGTGCCGGTGCTGGATGGCGCGACACCGATAGGCTCCATCGTGGTCGGCTTGGGGGTGTCCAAGCTCTAATCTGCGCAGGCAGAGCGGGCAGGGGCTGCCGGTTTTTCGGGGGAGGTCTTTGCCTTTTTGGCCAAGCAGGCGCATGTCAGTGACCTGTCCCGTCTGTCAGCCGGGAGTGGGAGGCGGATGCCAGTCCGGTGCCAGAGCTGTGCTCCTTAGGGCGGAAGACCTGGCACCGGCGCTGCGCCTTTCAGACAGGGTATTTTGTCGGACGGACAGGAGAGTAGAGGTCTTTACTTGACCACCAGAGATCATTTTGCGGGAGGGCAGGATGGGGGTTTCGCGTAAGCTGTTGTTTTTGATTTTGATTTCGTTAGTCATCACCTCGTTTGCCGGCGGGACAGCCGGCTGGTTTATCGCCAAGCTCACCGAGGAAGGCAAACGTTTGGCCGCGAAGCAAGGCGAGGTGACTGAGGGACTCTTCCAGATCATTTACGCTACGGTCGGGGTGCAGAGCATAACGCAGCAACTTTTGCGGGAGACGGATATTGACGCCTTGCAGAAATTGCTGGACCAAGGTGATCAAGCGGCGCAATCTGTCCAGCAACGGATCGGGAAGTTGGGGGGGCTATAGAGGTGGGGGCGGCCTTTGGCGCGCTCGCCGAAGCCAACAAGAAAGTCAAGGAGACATTGTTGCGCGGCGAACAGGCCCTTGCCCTCCAGGGATTTATCGAGGACTCCAATCCTGCCTTTGAGAAAATGCTGCAGGCGATTGAAAAGTACCAGGCTGCGGTGCGGGCCGACATTGATTGCCAGGCGGTCCAGAGCCGGACCGCCATGGCCCGCTTGGGCATGGCGGTTATTGCTGGCTGTGGGGTAGGCTTTGCCCTTTTCCTCGCCTTTACCTGGCAGATCAGGCGGAGTATCAGTGCGCGCCTGGAAGAAGTCTCCCAGGCGCTTGCTGAGGCCTTCCATTCTCTGCGGGATGCCGTCGGCAAGATCACTGATTCGAGTCGAATCCTTGCCGAGGGGAGTAGTTCCGAGGCGGCTTCCGTCGAAGAGACATCCGCCTCTGTGGCGGAGATCGAGAGCATGGTGAAAAACACCTGCGACAATGCGGAGTCGGCACGGCAGCTGGGAGCTGCTGCCCGCATCGCCGCGGAAGAGGGCAGTACTCAAATTCAGCGTATGAGCTCGGCCATGGATGATATTAAAAACTCCAGCGACGAGGTGGAGAAAATCATCAAGACCATTGATGAAATTGCCTTTCAGACCAATCTCCTGGCCCTGAACGCGGCTGTTGAGGCGGCCCGGGCCGGCGAGGGCCGGCAGGGGGTTTGCGGTGGTGGCCGACGAGGTCCGTAACCTTGCCCAGAGAAGTGCTACGGCGGCCAAGGAGACTGCGGACAAGATCAGTGACTCGGTGGCCAAGTCCCTGGCAGGCGTTAGCATCAGCCGTGATGTGACCCAGACGTTTAACGACATCAAGGAGAAGGTCGCGAGGATCGAAACCCTGATCAGCGAGATAGCGATCGCTTCCCGGGAGCAGTCCCAGGGGATTGGTCAGATCGATACCGCCTTAAGCGAGATCGATAAGGTAACTCAGACTACCGCCGCCACGGCGGCGGAAAGCGCGGAGTTTGCCCAGACACTCCGGCAACACTGGCAGGATCGAGGCCTCCATAGAGAGTCTGCACGGGATGTTGTACGGCGCGCAAAAGAGGACCTCTCCGGCCTTGCTGTCCGTTGTTGCTTCCGATTGACAGGGCTGCCGGCAGGGAGTCATCAAGGTTCTTCCCAGGTGCCGTCATCGTTCCATTCCCGATCCAATCAATTTTATTTGCCCAGTCAAGCACACAGGAAGGCATGAGATTCAGATGGGCTGACTGGGCATTTCCTCGTGTCCCCCGCTTGGATTTGTGCTATATTCCTCTGATTGACTTTTGTTGATTCTTGCCCTCTACCTTGTCTCCCAGGGAAACACCCATGTCAGAGATGAACAGGATAAGTTTGCGCACCAAGTTGGGCGTCGTTGTCGCCGTTGGTATGATGGCGCTGTTTGCCGCGCAATTTTCTACCGCTCGAGTTGTGCTGCTCTCAGGCTACTCCCAGCTGGAGCAGCATATGGCCATGATCCAGGTGGGTGGCGCTGCCAAGTTGTTGGCAGATCAGGTTCAACAGCTGGAGGGGGTTACTGCCGATTGGGCTCAGTGGGACGACACCTACCGCTACATGGCTGAGCCCAGCCAAGACTATATCGAGACGAACTACTCACTAAACACCTTCCGGAACATCGATATAACTGCCGTCATCATCACTGATTCCCAGGGGGAGATGGTGTTTGCCAAGGGATTCGACGCCGCCCAGGGACAGCCGTGGCCCATCCCCAAGACGATAGAGCTGGCTGCGGCCAACGGGGGCGTCTTGCGGGAGGCGGTCATTGCCAAGGGCTCTGTTGCCGGAGTGTTTGCGGCGGGTGAGGGTGTCTATCTCGTCTCGGCCCACAGTATCCTGCCGACCAGTGGCACGGGCAACAGCCGTGGCACCCTGGCCATGGTTCGCCCTGTTGGCCTGGCATTGCAACAGCACATCGGTCAGGTGATTGACGGGCAGTTTTCCATTGAAGATCCCGCCAGTGGCAACGTGTCGGTTGATAGTTCAGCTGCGGTGACGCATATTGACATCCAGGGCGGCGGGGTAGTGGCGTGGCCTGTCAGCGACCAGGAAGTGGCGGGCTATGCCCTGGTCGAGAATATTGCCGGTCCTGGGAAACTCGTCCTGCGCACAGCGGCGGACCGGCATATTTTCAAGCAGGGGCAGTCGAGCTTGAATTTTTTGCTGTACTCCATGGGGGTGATTGTCCTGGTGCTTGGGGTGTTCAGCTGGTTGTTTGACAAGGTGGTGCTGTCGCGCTTGGCGCAGTTACATAATGACGTCGAACGCATCGGCGAGCGCGCCACCGTTACCGAGCGTTTGCAATTGCAGGAAGTCGGCGGCCATGACGAGCTCTCGAGCCTTGCCTTCGGCATCAATGGCATGCTGGAGCGCCTCGACCAGGCCCAGAAGGCGCTCCATTTCGAGACGGAGCGGGCCCAGGCCACCCTGGCTGGCATCGCCGATGCGGTGATCACCAGTGATGTGGAGGGCCGTGTCACCTACATGAACAAGGCGGCCGAACATCTGACCGGCCTCAGCCTCGATGAGGCCATGGGCAAGACGTTGCAGGCGCTCTTCCGTCTGATGCAGGACGGAGGGCAAGAGCACCCGGTTGACAGCAGTTGGCTGACCGACCCGCTAAGCCCCATCGATGAGGTGATTCTGGGGCGTGGCGATGGCCATGGCTTTGTCGTCCGCAAGTCGGCGGCAGAGCTGCACGACCCGAGTGGCAACTATTTTGGAGCGGTCACCGTCCTCCATGATGTCACGGCCCTGCGTTCCTTGTCCCGGCAACTCATTTTTCAGGCCCGGCATGATGCCTTGACCGGGCTTATCAACCGCTATGAGTTTGACCGTATCGCTCAAAAGGCTATGGAAGACGCTGTGGTGGAGAAACGGACTCACTGCCTGGCCTACATCGATCTTGATCAGTTCAAAGCGGTGAACGACACCTGCGGCCACATGGCTGGCGATATGTTGCTCAGGCAGATTGCCGCCCAGCTGAAGGGTAAGGTGCGCAGCGCCGATACCTTGGCCCGTTTGGGAGGCGACGAGTTTGCCGTATTGCTGACAGGGTGCAGCGCCGAAAAGGGCCTGGAGGTCATCACCGGGATGCTGCAGGCAGTGGAGGAGTCCCGCTTCACGTTTGATGGTAAGGTGTTTAAGATCGGGGCCAGTATTGGTCTGACCGAGATTGTGCCGGAGCACTCCCACACCCTGAGTGAGCTGCTGAGTACGGTGGACGCAGCCTGTTATGCGGCCAAGGAGGCAGGCGGCAACCGTATCCACGTCTATCGCCCGGATGACAAGGCCTTGCAGCAGCGCAATACGCAGTTCGAGTGGTTGTCCCGGATCCATCAGGGGCTGGAAAAGAATCAGTTTGTCCTCTACATCCAGCGGATGGAGTGTTTGAAGGAGGGCACTGAACAGCACGCCGAGTTACTCATCCGAATGATGGACGATGACGGCACCCTGTATCCGCCAGGCTATTTCCTGCCGGTGGCGGAACGCTATCACTTGATGCCGATGCTGGACCGGTGGGTGATCCGCGAGGCGCTGGCGATCATCGCCCGCAAGGGGCCGGCACCCGACTGTGTATACGCGATCAACCTCTCGGGGCAGACCTTATCGGACGAAGGGTTCCTCGAGTATGTGGTTGAGTTGATCAAGGGCCATGGCGTGGACGTTCGGCGGCTCTGCTTCGAGATCACCGAGACCGCCGTGATCGCCAACCTGGACAAGGCGCGGCAGTTTATCCGCGTTCTGCGCGGCATGGGCTGCCGGTTTTCGCTGGACGATTTCGGCAGCGGCCTGTCGTCGTTTGCCTATTTGAAAAATCTTGAGGTCGATTACCTGAAGATCGATGGCATGTTTGTCAAGACCATCGTCAGCAACAAGATCGACCGGGCCATGGTCGAGTCGATCAACCACGTGGGCCATGTCATGGGGCTGCATAATATCGCCGAATTCGCTGAAAGCGAAGATATTATCCATATGCTGAGGGAGATCGGCGTTGATTATGCGCAAGGGTACGGCGTGGCAAAGCCGGAGCGGTTTTGCTAGGAGGCTGGCCAGCAGTGAGGAGCCTCTTGACTAGCGCCCAGGGCAAGGATGGTGGCGGCCGTCACCCGGCAGTTGCCATGGGTGACGAGATCATGAGGCAACTGGCCTCCCATGAATCAACGCTGCCGCGCCTCACCATTGTCATCCCGGTCTATAACGAGGCCGACAATATCGGCCGCACCCTCGATGCCATCGCGGCCAAAGTGGCAACACCCCATCGGATCACCCTGGTCTATGATTTCGAGGAGGACACCACTCTCCCGGTGATTCGGGCCAGGCAAGGCGGGAGTGGATATATCCGCCTGCTCAGGAACCTGGAACCAGGCGTTGTCGGCGCCATTAAAGCCGGACTTGCCCAGGCCGAAGGGGAGTACGTGCTGGTGACCATGGCCGATATGTCCGATGACTACGGCGATGTCGACAGCATGTGCGCCCGGCTTGATCAGGGCTACGACCTGGTGTGCGGTTCACGGTACATACCGGGCGGCCGGCAGATCGGCGGACCATGGCTGAAGAAGTTGCTCTCCCGTCTGGCCGGGCTCAGCTTGCGGTATCTCGCCGGGCTGCCCACCGCGGACGCCACCAACAGTTTCAAGATTTATCGCAAGGTCATGCTCGACGCCATCGCCATCGAGAGCGATGGCGGTTTTGAGATCGGCCTGGAGCTGGTGGTCAAGGCACATGCCTTGGGTTATCAGGTCACCGAGGTGCCCACCTGCTGGACCGACAGGACGGCCGGAACCTCTCGGTTTCGGATCATCCGCTGGGCGCCCCATTATCTCCGCTGGTATCTGGCGGCCTTGAAGCACCGGTTGTGTCTATGAGTGAGGAACCGATGACGAGCGGGGAGCACTGCCCCAGGCCGGGTGATACGCGCCGTCTGACCATCGGGATTATGGCCCTCTTGGCCGTCATCGCCCTGGCCTTCGCCTGGCCGGTCTTGGTCCATCCCGATTACTGGGGCATTCAGGATTGGGACGCCTTTCTGGCCCGGAGCGGTATCACCAGGAAGACCATCCTCGACTATGGCCAGTTCCCATTGTGGAACCCCTATTCCAACGGCGGCATTCCCCACCTGGCCCACCCGGAGCTGGGCATCTTCTCCGTACAGTGTCTGTTGGAATTGCTGTTCGGGGTGCTGGCGGGCGACAAGATCAGTATTCTGTTGCACCTCTTTGCCGGCCTGGCCGGCGGCTATTGCCTGGGGCGGCATTTCCGGATGGCGGCGCCTTCTGCACTGCTCACCGCCTTCCTCTTCATGTTGAGCAGCATGTACGCCTTGACGCTGACCGAGGGGATGATCGCCGGGTACTCCATCGGGTTCATGCCCTGGGCCTTCCTGTTTTTCTTGAAGGGCTTGGACGATAGCCGTTATGTGACGGCGGCCATGGGGGTGCTCACCGCGATGTGGCTGGGCGGGGGGATCTATCCCTTCTGTCTGTCCCTGCTTTTCTTCGGGACCTATGCTGGATTTTCGGTCCTCTGTCGGGAGGTGACATTGAAGAGGGCGGTGGCGGTGATCCTGGCCCTCGGTCTGGGGACTGTGTTGCTGGGGGCGGTCAAGTTCCTGCCCTCCATTGAGTTTACCCGCCAATACCCGAGACACTCCGATCTCTACAGCGGCTTCAGCCTGGAGGCATTGACCTACGGCTTGATGGGACGGGATCAGCGGATTTCGGCCATTGAGGGAAAAAGTGAGGCGGAAGGCTTCCTCTACGGATTTTCTCATGGCATGGACGAGGTAGGGATGTATATTGGGGCCATGCCCTTGGCGTTGTTCCTGCTCGGGTTTTTCTGGCGGGGGAAACGCTACCGGCCATTGGCGCTTTCTTTTCTGGTCTTCCTCTGGCTCGCCTTTGGTAACCGTAGCGCGCCGTTCAGCCTGTGGCAACTGGTGCATACGATCCCGCCCTACAGCATCCTGCGGACGGCGGAGCGATTCCGCTATATTTTCATGCTATGCCTCGCGGTCTTTGCCGGTCTTGGTTTGCAGGGCTTAGTCGAATCGTGCCGTGAGCGGGTGGGGCGTAATGGGCAGTGGCCAGCATGGCTGGGGGCAGGCGTTGTCGCACTGATCCTGGTGGATTTGGGGATGGTCAACACCCCAGTGTGGCGCGACGCCTTCCCGATCCCGCCCCTGGAGTTGCCGGAGGCCGGGCCGTTTATCCAGATCAGCGGCTGGCCGGGCTACGATGAGCATGGTCCGCAAACTCCGGCATCAAACCCCTATCAGCTCACCTACGGGGCGGGATACCCAGCCTTTCTGGCCAACCGGGGTACGATCCTGGCTTACGAATCGATCCCGGTGCCCACCAAGGCCCTGCCGATCTCCGACCCTGCCTACCGGGGGGAGGTGTTCCTGGAGGGCACTGGCGGGAAGGCCTCGTATGCGCAGTGGAGCCCGAACCGGCTGGTGGTGGATGTGGAGGCCGAGGGGGAGGGATTGGTGGTCGTCAATCAGAACTATTATCCCGGCTGGTGGGCCTCCGGCGGCAAGACTGTGGAGCCAGCCAACGGCCTGCTGGCGGTGAGGGTTGGCCCAGGGCGCAGCCAGGTGGCCTTGCATTACCTGCCGGCATCCTTTGTGGCCGGGGGGGGGATCTCTTTGATCACCCTGGCCGTGATGGCCGGTTGGCTTTTGCGGCGGCAGAGGGATCAGAATAGGACACAGAGGGCGTAGGGGACAGGCGGGACTATGGTCCCCCACGCCCTAGTATACTTAACAACAGAGCGGTACCTCATGCTTAGTGCCTTTTATCATTACGTCGATATCCGACTCAGCCGGTTTCTCAAACGGCCGCCGCAGACGCTGCCGATCATCCTGCTGTGGGTTACCGACCGCTGCAACTTGCGCTGCCGGATGTGCGGCGACCAGTGGCGGGCCGACCAGCAAACCATGCGCCAGACCCTCTCCCTTACCGAGATCGAGGCGGTGGTTCAAGCCGCCGTCCGCCTCAAGACTATGATCATTTCGGTGACCGGCGGCGAACCTCTGCTCCACCCCGACATCTATGCCATCCTCGATCTGGTCCGTGACGCTGGGATATCGGCCCATATGTGCACCAACGGCACCCTGCTGAGCGAAGAACGGGTGGCTCGTCTGACTCAGACATCGCTGAAGTCGGTATCGATCTCCATCGACAGTAGCGTGCCCGAGCAGCATGATCACCTGCGCGGCAGAGGAGGGGCCTTTCAGGAGACGGTGGCTGGGATTGCCCGGCTGCGGGCGGCCATGCCGGACTTGCGGATCAACATCAACTGCACGATCTCCAAGGTCAATGTCGGCGCCATCGTCGATCTGATCTCCCTGGTCAAGGATCTGGGTTGCGACAAGATCAGCTTCGCCCCCATCCACACCAATCTCCAGCATAAACACAAACCGAAGGACCAGTTTGACGGCATGATCTTCCAGCCCGGCGAGCTTGGCGCTCTTGAGACCGCTCTCGACCGGGTTTCGTCCCACGCCAACAAGATCGGAATCAGGACTTCCTCACGCCCTTTCCTGCGCGGTATCCCGCGTTCCTATATCGAGCCGATGCGCTGGCATACCTGCTATGCCGGTTATGCCTCCTGCGCCATCTCGCCGTGGGGGGAGGTCTCGCCCTGCGTGGATATGGACAGTGCCCTGAATATCCGCTCCGCGCCGCTGGACGAGATTTGGCGTTCTGTCGAGTTTCAGGCGCTGCGGGCCAAGGTGGATAGTTGCCGCAATCCGTGCTGGGACACCACTAACACTGAGATTGCCATCCGTTTTTCCCTGGCCGGGGTCTTTTCGGAGGTGAAGGCCATGGTTCATGACCTCCTCCACTACCGCCGGAGCCGGTCATGATCCTGCCGCGGCGCCATATCGACATCCTCCCCGGTGAGCTAGGGAGGAGCATGAACCCTCCCGCGGCCCATGCCGGGATGGCCGCCATTGGCCGTTGGCAGGAGGAGTTTGCCCGGTACGTGGGCAGGCAGGCGGCCATCGCCGTCGGTTCGGGTCGCTTGGCCATGCGGCTGATCCTTGCCGCCTTTGCCTTTGAGCCTGGCAGCGAAGTGATCATCCCGGCCTATACCTTGAAGGATCTCCTCCCCATCATCCGCGGCCTTGACCTGGTGCCGGTGGCGGCGGACATCGATCCTGGCCACTGGAATATCACCGCAGCCACCATCGCGCCCAAGCTCACCTCCCGCACCCGAGCCATCCTGGCCCTCCACCTCTTCGGCGCGCCGTGTCCGATGCCGGAGATCATGGCCCTGGCCTCGGGGCGTGGCCTTCAAGTAATTGAGGATTGCGCCCATTCAGCGGGCAGCACCATCAACGGTCGCCAGACCGGTTCCTTCGGCCATGCCGCCTTCTTCAGTTTTGAGGCGATCAAGCCGGTCAACACCTATGGCGGCGGTATGGTGGTCAGCGATGATCCGGAGGTCATGGGTCAGATCAGGGCGGCGGTGGCCGCCTTGCTGCCGCCCTCACTGACCAAGAAGATGCTGGCCACCCGTTTAGAGCGCCTGCTCTTTCGCAGCGGCTTGGCCATGCTGCCGCTTTCGCTCTTGGCCTCTGACTGGGGCCAGGGGCTGATGACTTGGCTCTACCGCCAGATTCAACATGCTCCTCGCCAGCCCTGGGGCTATGCCCCGCTGCAGGCCGAGCTAGGTCTGGAGAAACTTGTGAGCCTTGACCAGCGCGTTGCCCGGAAGCGCCGCCAGGCGGAGCAATTTATTAAGCTGTTGCCCCCGGGCTATACGGTCCAGGCCTGTTGCCCGGGCGGTCTGCCCAACTACTACTTCTTTGTGGTCAAGGCGCCTAGCGGCTGCGATGTGCGGCTCCTGCGCCGCCGCCTGCTCTATCGCGGTTTTGATGCCGGGGTGGGCGATGAACTGGCCGACGACTGCGCCATCATTCTGGGCGACCACACCTGCCCCGAGGCCGCCGATCTTGCCCGTCGGGCCATTCATCTGCCCCTGCACGAGGGTGTGACAGACCGGGACATGGCCCGTCTTGCCCGGCTCCTGGGGAAGTTGTGCTGATCAACATCAACAGCCCCTTTCCCCGACGAGGTCCGGCGTGAAATTGACCCCCCGTGCTGTGCTATTCACCTGCATCAAGCTGGTCTTGATGGCCTTTCTGCTCTCCGTGGTCCTCCGCCAGGTCCACTGGGCTGATGTGGAAACTGTTACCGCCCTTGGTGAGCGCCAGGTGGTCCCGGGCCTTGCTTCGACCATCCGTGGCGTCGATGGGCTGCGCTATACGCTGGCCGTTGCTGGTATCTTAGGCTCGCTGTTTGCCTGCGCGCTCCGCTGGCAGCGGGTACTCTCGATTCTTGGGCTATCGTTTTGCTGGCGGGAGGTGATCAAACTCGTTTTTGTCGGCGATTTTTTCAATAATTTCCTCTTTGGCTCTCTCGGCGGCGATGCGGTCAAGGTCTTTTTGGCCCTGCGCCAGCGGCCCCAGAAGGCGGTCATCCTGGTTAGCATCGTTGCCGACCGCCTGATCGGCCTGATCGGCTTGACCGTCCATGCCGCGATTATGCTGATTTTCCTGGTTGGCCAAGGCTCGCTCAGCGGCAGGTCGCTGTGGCTGCCGGTCACCCCGATCGCGATCATCTGCGCCGGGCTCATCGTGAGCGGCGCGCTGCTCTTCTCCGCCCGGCTGCAAGCACTCTTCCGGCTGGAGGCCATTGCCGGCCGTCTGCCATTTGCCGATCAGGCGCGGCAGGCTGGAGCGGCCCTGCGCCTGCTCTTTGGCAAGCCACGCCCGCTTGTGCCCGTTTTTGCCCTAACCTTATGCACCCAGGCCTGTTCGATCGGCGCCGTGGCCTGTCTGGGCGGCAGCCTGCATCTTGGCCTGCCGCTGAGCGGCTATCTGGTTTCGGTGCCCATTGTCTTCATCCTGTCAGCAGTGCCGGTGACGCCGGGGGGCATCGGGGTACTGGAGGAGCTCTGTCAGCTTTACTTTGCCGCCGCCGGGAATCCGAGCAAGGTGCTGCTGCTTGCCCTCTTGATCCGGCTGACCATCCTCCTCTGTAGCCTGCCTGGCCTTGTCGCCTTTTGGAGTTACGGCAGGCCCAGGATTGAGGAGATCCGCTCCGGTCTTGGCAATCAGGGATAACAGGAAGCCCAGGGCAAGTTGCACATCAGGGTGACCAGAGATTTTCTCTGTGGTGGGATGGGGCGGCTGGAGACATCAGTTTGCCTCCTCCAGGGCTCCGGCCGCCTACCAGCGGAAGTCCAGCGGTTTTTGGTCTTTGGCGATCTTGCAGGCGTCTAGGCACTCGCCGCAGTTGTGGCATTGCGGATAGAGGTTTCCGGCTACCGGGTCCAGGCCGAGTTGGCAGGCCCGGGCGCAGGCCCGGCAGTGCGTACATACGCGGCCAGCGCCCTCGCTGAATACCACCTTTAATGTGCGTGGGGTCCGCAGCAGGGAAAGGACGCTGCCTACTGGACAGAGGATGCCGCACCAGGCCCGGCGGGCCACAAACAGTTCGACCAGGATGATGCCGCCGATCAAAGCCAGTTCCGGGCCCACTCGTCCTTCATAAATGAATTTACTCACCTGCATGGAGAGGATGCCTGGTGCAGAGAAGAGACTGACCAGTGGCAGGGCAGCCAGGCCGGTGGCTGTGAGGACCACAGCCAGTAGCGCATAGCGGGCCTGGGGGGTAATCGGCGGGGGAAACCTGCGCTGCAGGCCCAAACGACCCGCCAGGCTATCGACAAGTTCCGAGATGGCGTTTTGCGGGCAGAGCCAGCTGCAGAACACCCGGCCCCCGATGAGGGTGAGCAGGATGGGCAGGGTGAGAGAGGTCAGGAGGGTCAGGTCTATCGCCCTGGTGGTGAGGATCGCCTGAAGACCGATGGCGGGGTCGGTAATCCAGACCGGGCCGATGGCCAGGGAGTAAAGGGACCCGGAGAGCACGGAGATCCCTCTGCGGTTCAATAACGGGATGGCGACAAAGAGGACCATGACCCCGATTTGCATGGCGCGGCGAAAGAGGCGGATCGTCATGAACTGACTCCGGGGCCGGGGCGGACGGTGATAGCGGCTGGCTCGACCGGGCAGACGTTTTCGCAGATCCCGCAGCCGACACATCGAGCTTGGTCCACCACCGGTCGCAGTTGCTCGTCCATGCGCAAGGCGCGGTCAAAGATCGGGCAGTCGTCATAGCAGCTGCGGCAGAGGGTTTCCTGCCAGGCAAGACACGCCTTATGGTCGATGGCCGCCAGGCCCATCTTCACGCTTTCCCTGCGACTTGTGGTGCGCTGTAGGGCACCGGACGGGCAGACGGGCGGGCACTTCATGCAGAGGTAGCACGGTTTTTTTCTAGGGCGGATGATTGGTGTGCCCATGAGGTCCAGGCCATCGAAGAGGTCGCCCAAGACAATGGAGCCGTAGGGGCAGGCCAAGGCGCATTTGCCACAGCGGAGGCAGGTGGCTGGGAAGCGATCCTCGGCTATTGCCCCAGGCGGCCGCAGTGGCGCATTCAATCCTCATATCCTCCCACATAGACCGGGTAGAGGCCGATGACGTTGGTCATGGCCTTGATCTGGCGCATGACTAAGTCGATCACGGCAGGGCTATCCGCCTCGATCACGGTGACAATCTGGTCTTCTTTGATGCCATAAACGCTGACCCCTGCCATGGCGGTCAAGGATGCTCCGGTGTGCGCCGCTGCGCCGGGCAGACTCTCGACAATGACGCTGGCTACTGGCATGTGACTCCTCCTGGATGACAGATATTTTCGTTCTCGCTGTAGGGGAGGGTGATCCCGCCCCTACTCGCTGTCAAACCTTCTCCAACTTTACGGCGCAGATCTTGTACTCGGGCTGCTTCGACAGGGCGTCGAAGGCGTCGTTGGTCAGGCTGTTGATCATCTGCTCCGGGTAGTGCATGGGCACGAAGACTAAGCCCGGCCGTGGCACGTCCATGACCTTGGCCTCCAGGACGATTGAGCCCCGGCGGGAGGTGACCTTGACCTTGTCCTTGTTCTTTATCTGGAGCTTTTCGGCGTCCACGGGGTTGATCTCCAGATAGGCAGCAGGCGCCGAGCGTCTGAGTTCCGGGACCTTGAGGGTCATGGTGCCGGTATGCCAATGTTCGATCTGGCGGCCGGTGGTCAGGGCAAAGGGGTACTCGGCATCAGGCGGCTCGGCCGGGCCCTTGTACGGCCTGAGCCAGACGGTGGCTTTGTTGCCATCCTTTTTAGCGCCATAGAAGGAGACATCCTCCGCCTCGGGGGTGAATTTCTTGACCAGGACGTCGCCATGCTTGGCCGTGTAACGCCGTACAGTGCCGGGGTGGTCCTCGCTCGGGCAGGGCCACTGGATGCCGTGGGCCTTCTTCATCCGTTCGCGGGTCATGCCCATGAAGTCGTAGGCCGTGCCCTTGGAGGCCTGGCGGACCTCGTTCCACACATCCTCAGAGTTTTTGAAGGCCAGGAGTTTTTGGGCCTCATCCTCGCGGCCGATGGTCTTCATCAGCCGGCGGCCGAAGTCGATCATCACCTCCAGGTCCGGCCTGGCTTGGCCGATGGGCTCCACCGCCTTTTCCACGTACTGGTAACGCCGTTCCGACTGGCCGTAGGTGCCGTCTTTTTCCACCCACAGGGCGGCCGGCAGCACGAGATCCGCCAACTCCGAGGTCCGGGTGGGGTGGTAGGCCTCGGAGACCACCAGGAACGTGTCCTCAGCCGCCATGCCCTTGCGGTAGGCATCGACGTTGGGCAGGCTCTGGCCAGGGTTGGTGCAGGCGATCCACATCGCCTTGATCTCGCCTTTGCCAAAGGCCTGGAACATCTCCACCGCCGTCAGCCCAGGCTTCGGTTGGATACGACCGGCCGGCACCCCCCAGAAGCTCTCCATCTCCTCGCGGTCTTTGTCGTTGGCAATCATTCGCCCGTAGGGCAGTAGGTGACTTAAGAGACCGGCGTCACGCACCCCGCCGCAGGCATTGGGTTGGCCGGTGAGGGAGAAGGATGTGGCTCCGGGGCGGTTGATCTGGCCGGTGAGCAGGTGGAGGTTGTGGACCAGGTTGTTGACCCACACCCCGCGGGTGCGCTGGTTCAAGCCCATGCACCAGAAGCTCATCGTACCCTTGGATCCAGCAAACATCCGCGCCGCCATGATGATTTCCTCCTTGGGGCAGCCGGAGAGCTTCTCTGCCGCCTCTGGGGTCATCTCGTCGATGAGCTTCAGATACTCATCCCAGGAGGCCGGCTCGATCTTGGGGGGCGGCCCGGGGTCGGTCACCTTCTTGAACATCAGGTGCTTGTCCAGGTACTCCTGGCTATAGAGTTTTTCCTTGACGATGACGTGGGCCATAGCATTTAAGATGGCTAGATCGGTGCCGGGGATGAAGCTCATGTGCAGGTCGGCGATCTTGGCGGACAGGGTCTTTCTGGGGTCGGCCATGATGATCTTGGCACCGCGCTGGCGTTGCTCGTTGACCAGCCGGAATATGACCGGGTGGGCCTCTGCCATGTTGGAGCCGATGATGAAGAAGCAGTCGGCGTGGTAGATGTCGTCATAGGCCCCCATGGGCTCGTCCTTGCCGAAGGTGGAGACATAGCCCACCGCCGCCGAGGCCATGCACAGACGGGGGTTGCCGTCGATGTTGTTGGTGCCTAAGCCCCCCTTGAACAGCTTGTTCATGAAGTACGACTCTTCGGTATAGGACTGCCCCGAGCCGTAGAAGGCCACCGAGTTGGGGTTGGCCTTGTAGGCCTCGCCGAATTTATTGGCCATCACTTCCATGGCCTCGTCCCAGCTGATGGGCACGAATTGCCCGTTTTTTTTCAGGAGCGGCTGTTGGGCCCGGTCTGGCGCGGTCATGATCGCCGGCAGGAAGTTGCCCTTGAGGCAGAGGAAGCCCTTATTCCAGTTCTCCTTGTCGCCCTTGACGGCGGTCACTTTGCCGCCTTTCACTCCCACATAGACACCGCAGCCTGCTCCGCAGTAGCGGCAGACGCCCTTGGTCCAGGTGTCGACATCCGCTTCGGTTGCCAAGAGACGGGCAGGACGAGGCAGTTCGAGTCCGATTGTCGAGGCAGCGGCTACCGCCGCCGAATACTTGAGGAGTTGCCGTCTGGTGATCTTCATTTCGCACCTCCGGTGTGGAATCCCTTGTTGGTGGTCGCAGCGGACGCAGTCGGCGCTACGGTATGATGCTCATGGCAGAGGAAGCAGCTTTGCTCGTTGGCGGCGCGTCTCTTCTCCACATCCTGTACCTTGTCGCCGTGGCAGCCCCGGCACCTGGCCATGGTCGGCTGTTTGACAAAGTTGATCGCCGGGTCGCCATGACAGACCACGCACTTGACGTTCATCAGTCCGTGCTTGCCGGAAAGCCAGACTTCGGACTGGTCGGCATGGCACTCGACACACTCCTGGTCCTTCATTGTGTCCGGATGCGTATCCGCCGCCAAGGCCAGGTTGGGCAGGACCAGGCCCACCTGGAAGCAGGCTGCGGTCATTAGCCACGCCCCCCTCTTCTTTGCCTCTGTTCTTTTCATGGGTTCCCCTCCTTGTCTCATTTTGGACGATACCAGCTCGGCGCCGGATCTGTACCCGCAAGCAGCAATTGGTAGTTAGCCAATATTTGCCCAATAAAATTATTGTAGTTTATTGGCTTGATAAGGTGCAACCACTTTTTTTCTCTGGCCTCGCCGACGAAGACTTGAAAATAATCCAGGGCGACGGACAGGCTCTGTCCGTCGCCCTGGAAGTGGCGGCTCAGGGATTTGGCAGGCTACTTCCTACTTGGTCGCCGGCGCCATGGCCTCTTCGATCAGCTTGATGCCCTTCTGGGACTCATCCATGGACTTGGTCAACGACTCCCTGGCCATCTCCGGGTTATGGAATCCGTCCGAGTTCTCGGCGGTCCAGTACTCCCAGAGGATGTGAGCGCGGAGGTGTTGATCCTGGGCTTGCTTGATGACCTCTGGGCTGACGCCAGCCTTCTGAGCCTCGACGATCTTGTCGATGAGGGCGGAGAGGAAGAACTCAGCCTTCCTGAGCTTGCCCTTGACAAAGGCCTTGACTGAATCGATGGCATACTTGGCCTGCTCCTCGGTCCAGCCGGAGTGGCATTTGAGGCAGGTGTCCTTGATCATCACCCGCGGGGTGACGGCAAAATGCGAGGTATAGGTCTTGCCAGCGGCGTTGGTACGCTTCTGGAAGTGGCAGTCGGTGCATTGAACGCCGGCGGCCGAGTGTTTGGAGTTGTAGAAGGTCTCCGACTCCGGGTGCTGCCCTTTCCAGAGGAGTCCCCCGGTCTTGGCGTGTTTGAAGTCGAGGAAATTAATCTGATTGACATAGTGCTCGTAGAGGGCGAAGACGTCTTTGTATGGGAAGTGATTAGTGCGGCGATCGGCCATGGTCACCTTTTCACCAGTTTTGGTGTCGGTGCCGGGGTTGCAGTTGTACTCCACATGGCACTGGCCGCACTGCAAACGGGAGTCATATTTCTCAAGCAAGGCGATTTTTCTGGTGAATCCGCGCACCCCCATCTCCATGACTTGGATCTTGGTGTGGTTGGGATCCTTATGCCAGAGGGTGTCGGCCTCTGGCCGGGTCAAGGCGTCGATCAGTCCGTCGCGGACGATGCGGGGCTTCGCGGCGTGCGGGTCGTGGCACATGAAACAGTTCAGACCGTGATTGACGTCACGGGCCAAATCGACCACATTCGAGGTCCGCGACCACTTGGCCCCTTTGTCCGGGTCACCCATATAGGCCCAGTCCAGGATCTTGTCTTGGGTCTTGCACTGCAGGCAGACGGTGTTGGCGGCGGCGGCGCTTTGGGTGATATAGGGCTTCTGTTCGTTAGAGGCGGGGACATTGTCGGTGAGGTAATCCCAGGCCTTCTTACCGCCGGGCTCGGCTACATACTCCCAACCGTTCTTAGGCTGGAAGCGGCCGCCATAGGCCCGGTCGACCACCAGATGATCGACCAGCATCCAGGTATGGCTACGGGTCAGGGCGTGTTCCTTGGTAAAGCCATGCCCCGCCATCAGCTTGTCCCAGAATGGGTTGGGGGCGCGATTGGTGAGCTGCGACTTTTCATCGCGGGCTGGCCGGTGATAGGCGGTCTCGGTGAAGCTCGTATGCTGGTCCTTGTGACAGGTGCCGCAGGCCTCCCATGAGGTGTCGGTGCCGGGGCGACCGGCCGGTGACTGGTCCTTGAGGTGGGCCTCGAGGCCAGTGTGACAGGCGACGCAGTTGACCCCGGCGTGTTTGCTGCCCATGTGCAGAGTCTTGACGGTGTCGTGGCACTCATAGCAGGTTTCCACCTTGACCGGGGCCTGGCCGGCGGCCTGGGCGGCATCAGCCGATGCGGTAAAGGCTAGGGCTGCCAGCATGACGAGTGGCATTCTCCATGATTGTCGAATCTTCATTTTTCTTCCTCCTTGTGGTGTGTTATTGGTGATGACTGGTCCCTTTGGGGCGATTTCAGGTATTTTGCGAGTTGAGGCGAGCGATCTCTGCTCAGGCTATATCCCTTAGTAATTAGCAACAAGGGTGCCATGGAAATATTTATATATATTACGGTATGTTGAAAAAATGTCCACGGCATCGCGTTACCATTTGGTAGCATTGGCGAGGTGTTGATGTTACCATATGGTAATATCGAATGAGATAGGCGCGCGACAAGCGATTTGATGACCCACTACCTCCGGCCAGCCACCACGCGGCGTGGATGGGTTTATGACCTTCTGCACAGCAAGAGTGTTACGCATCTTGCAGGCGAGGCTGGGCTAAACCAGCAGCGGCATCCCTCATCCACTTCCACGGGAGTACCATCGTGAAACTCCACGCCAAATTTCTCGTCACCTTGGGTCCGGTTTTGCTCATCTCCTTTGGGGGCACCTTTCTGCGCACGGCCCATTTTCAGGATCAGTTGGTCATTCATCAGGCGGAGCGCCAGGCTCGGATGCTCGCCCAGCAGATTATCCTTACTCGCAAGTGGGTGGCGGACCACAATGGCTTGTTCGTTTCGAAACGGCCGGGCGTTGCGGTCAATCCATTCCTGCCCGATGGCGAGATCGCGACCCGGGATGGTGCCACCCTGGTCAAACGCAACCCAGCAATGGTTACCCGGGAGCTGTCCGAATACGCCGCCAATTCCGATTTCTGCCGTTTTCGAGTCACCAGCCTTAATCCGGTCAACGCAGCCAACGCCCCTGACGACTTTGAGCGGCAGGCGCTTATCTCCTTCGAGGGTGGTAAAAACGAAGTGATTGGGGTCGTGCCAGGCGACAAAGGGCGCGTATTGCGTTACATCACTCCCTTGATGGTCGAGCCAAGCTGCCTCGAGTGCCACGGCCAGCATGGCTATAGGGCCGGGGACATCCGGGGTGGACTTAGCCTTACCGTGCCCATGGATTGGGCAGACTCCTCAATCCGCGACAACAACCGCCTGCTCTGTACCATTGCCATGGTCACTATCTTTGCCGTCGGCCTGGTGGTGTGGGGCCTGATGGACTATCTCGTGGTGCGGCGGATGACGATCCTGACCCGGGCCATGGCCTCCTTCCCGGAGGACAAGGATCGGCTGCCCGATCTTGGCCTTTCCGGCGACGAGATCGGGCAGTTGAGCCTTAGCTTTTCCGATCTTGGCAAACGACTGATCGCCTCTCACGAGGAGTTGGATCGCACCCGGCAGCAAATGTTTCAGGCCGAAAAGATGGCCTCCCTCGGCCGGCTCTCCGCCGGCATCGCCCATGAGGTCAATAACCCACTGGGCGGAATGCGTAATTGCGTGAAAAGCATGAAGGAGACCCCAGGCGACCGCGATCTTCAGGCCCGCTACCTCGACCTGTTGGACCGGGGGCTGCAACGTATCGAAAAGACCATGCGTCAACTCTTGAACTTCGGGAGGCCAGAGCCCCTGCAAGTCCGGCTGGTGGCAATTAGCGAGGTCATCCGCGAGTGCCTCGACCTTCTCGCCTATCGGCTGCGGGACATTGAACTGAGCCTGGATCTTGGCCTTGTCGGCTCCCACGCCTTGGATGCCGAGGCGGTCAAGCAAGTGGTCATGAATCTGCTGCTGAACGCCATACAGGCCATGCCCCAGGGTGGCCGCCTCATGGTGCGGACCGAGCAGGGCGAGGGGGAGATCCGTTTAATCGTTGGAGATAGTGGAGTCGGCATTACCAAGGATGAGCAGCCCAGGATCTTTGATCCATTTTATACCACCAAGGAGGTTGGGCAGGGTACTGGGCTGGGGCTCTCGGTATCCTATGCCCTCGTGACCAGAATGGGCGGTGATATCAAGGTGATGAGCGATGCTGGGCAGGGCGCGACCTTTGTCGTCAGGCTGCCGGTTGATTCACTTGGGAATTCAGCCACAAAGGAGACACGGTAATGGCGGGCATACTGTTAGTGGAAGACGACGAGATCATGCGCATCACCCTATACGACCGGCTGCGGGGCCAGGGGTGGCATGTTGACCAGGCGGAAGACGGCAGAGAGGCTTTGGTCCTCATCCGCCAGCGCCCCTATCAGGTGGTGGTCTCCGATATCCGGATGCCGGGGCTGGATGGAGTTCAACTGATGAAACAGATCAAGGAGTCAACCCCGGCAACTGAGGTAATCCTGATGACCGCCTTCGCCAGGGTGGAAGATGCGGTCTTATGCCTCAAGTTGGGAGCGGCGGACTATATCCTGAAACCATTCGACATGGATGACCTCTGTATCCGGGTGCGGCGTCTGCTGGAGGCCCAAGGCATGAGGCAGCGGCTGGCCTTGCAGGAGGAGGAGACGGCCCGTCAGACGATCATCGGCACGAGTCCGCAGATCCGTGAGGTCTTGGATCTGATCCGAGACGTGGCTGTCACTGACTCCACGGTGCTCGTAACCGGCGAATCTGGCACTGGCAAGGAGCTGGTCGCGGCGGCGATCCACAAATTAAGCCGACGGCGGGATAAGCCCTATATCCGGATCAACTGCGCCGCCATCCCTGAGTCCCTGATCGAGTCGGAACTTTTTGGCCATGAGCGTGGCGCCTTCACCGGGGCCGAGGCCCGCCGGCCGGGCAAATTTGTGCTGGCCGACGGCGGATCCATCCTGCTGGACGAGATCGGCGATATGCCGCTTCCCTTGCAGGTCAAGCTCCTTCGCGTCCTGCAGGAACGAGAGATAGAGCCGGTCGGCGGGGTCAAGCCGATAAGCGTCGATGTGCGGATCATCTGTTCAACTGCCAAGGATCTGGGACGTGAAGTGGAACTTGGGACCTTCCGTAAGGATCTCTATTTCCGGCTGAAGGTCATTCCCATCGAGATCCCGCCGCTCAGAGAACGACGGGAGGACATCCCGGTGTTGTGCGACTTCTTTTTGGCCGAATTCAAGGCCATGCGCCGGACAGCGCTCACTTTGAGCCCCGAGGCCAGGCTGGCCTTGAGCCAGTACCAGTATCCTGGCAATGTCCGAGAGTTGCGCAATATACTGGAGCGGGTCTCCGTGCTGGCCAAGGGGCCGGTGGTGGAGAAGAAGGATCTCCCCCGGGACATTCTCGAAGGCACGAGTGGGGCCGGTGGGGCATCGTATAACCTGGCCGAAGCCTTGGCCAAGGCGGAACGGGAGTGTATCGAGCGGGCCCTTGAGCGGACCGGCGGCAATAAGACCGAAGCGGCGCAGCTCCTGGGGATCAGTCGTAAGAACCTTTGGGAAAAGTGTAGGGATTGAGACGGAGAGAGCTCGCGAGATTACCTATCCTTACGGGATCTCGGCACTCGCCATCCGGCCCATGATAATCTCGGTCTTGCGGAGCAGGCCCTTGGCCTCGCGGTGGGCATCGTAGTATCGCGGATTGGGGACCATGGCAGCCAGCCGCGCCGCTTGGCGGGCCGTCAGTTCGGCGGCTGAGGTCCGGAAATAATAGCGCGTCGCCGCCTCGGCCCCGAACACACCGTTGCCCCATTCGATGACGTTGAGGTAGATCTCTAAGATCCGGCGCTTGTCCAGCACTGCCTCCAGCATGACGGTGATGGCCGCCTCTTCCAGCTTGCGCCACGGGGTGCGCCTGGTGGAGAGGAAGAGGTTCTTGGCCAGCTGCTGGCTGATGGTGGAGCCGCCCGCGACAATCTTTCCCTTTTTCAGATTCTTCTCGTAGGCAGACTGAATCCCGTCCCAGTCAAACCCCTCATGATCGACGAATTTGGCGTCCTCAGCGGCGATGACCGCCCGCTTGAGGTGCGTGGAGATCTTGGTGTAGGGGATCCACTGGTGTTGCAGCTCGGCGTTGGGATTCTTGTCCTGCATGACCTCCAGCCGGTCTTCCATGAACGAGCTGGTCCCCGGATTGGCGGTGCGCCACCAGCAGATATGGGCGAAGATCCAGAGCTGATAGAGGATGAACAGGGCAAGTATCGCGGTCATGAGCCGCCAGGCGGAGAGCCAGGGGTTGGGGATGATGCGACGGCGCGGTGAGGGCATGACGAAGGGGTGCGAAGAGAAGGGTTGGCGCAGGCCTTGGCCAGACAGGGGTGCGGCGTTACATGGAGCCGATGGAGAACGAGCCCTTGACGTTGCCCCAGAATTCGGTCCAGGTCCGCATGGCCAGGAGGCGTTTGATAAGATAGCCAGGCCGGAGATAGAACTCCTTATAGGCCTGGTCGAGGAAGGCCTTGTATTGGTCTTCCGGGATCGCCGGGGGGACGAAGACCATGGCGTCGTGGTCCAGGGTCGAGCTGCTCTCGGAAAAGTCGAAGTGATAGCCTTGATCGACCAGCATACGATAAAAGGTGGTGCCGGGGAAGGGCACAAATTTGTTGAAGTGGGCGAAGTCGATGTCGAGTTCCTTGGCAAAGTTCAGGGTCCGCTGCAGAGATTCAGGGGTCTCGGCAGGGGAGCCCACCAGGAAATCGGCCCGGACCCGGAGCCCTGCCCGCCGGGCCCAGGCCACCGCCTGCCGGTTCATGGCCACGGTGTTCTTCTTGCCCAGGGTCTCCAGCACCCGGTCATCGCCGGATTCCAGGCCGTAGAGCACCTGCCAGCAGCCGGCATCACGCATCATCTTAAGCATGTCGAGGCTTACCGCCTCGGCCTTGGTCAGGCAGGTCCAGGGCAGGCGGGGCCGGATCTTTTTGAGGCCGGCGCAGAGGGCGGCCAGCCGTTTGCTATTGATGGTGAAGGTGTCGTCAAAGAAGCGGATCTCGCGGGCCCCGTAGCGGTGAATCATCTCGTCGACCTCGGCCAGGACATTGTCGGCGCTCCGGGCCCGGTAACGGTCGCCAAAGATCGCCCGGTCGCAGAAGTTGCAGCGCGACGGGCAGCCCCGGCTGGTCATTACATGGACCAGGGGCAACTGACGGTACGAGGCAGCGGTGGGCGAATAGGCGGAGAGAGGCGGCAGGAGGTGGCGGGCCGGGAAGGGCAGGGAGTCGAGGTCGGCGATGGGTTGGCGGGGCGGGGAGAAGAACGGCTTGCCATCCTGCAAAAAGGCCAGGCCCGGGATGGCATCGGGCATCCCGCCTTGGCCGCTGCGCCAGCTGAGCAGATCGACAAAGGTCTCCTCCCCTTCGCCGATCACAAGATAATCAAAGGCCTTGGCCGTCAGGGCATGCTCTGGCATGGCGGTGGGGTGGGAGCCGCCGGCGACAAAGAGGGCGTCAGGGACAATAGCCCGCAGGATCTCTGCGGTCTTGACCGCATTGGCAAAGGAGGGAGTCTTGGCGGTGACCCCCACCGCCTCGGGCTGGAACTCGCGACCGACGGTTTCGATGGTCTGCCAGTCGCCGCCGATGGTGCAGTCCAAGATCCGCACCTCATGGCCATCCCGTTCCGCCACCGCGGCCAGATAGGCGAGACCTAGGGAGGGGATGGCGTTTTCCACCCCGGCAAAGCGTTTTTTTTCGCCCCCGATCTCAACGAGTCCGAACGGCACATCGATCAGCAGGACTCTCATGGGTAGGGGATGATCAGGTGCTTATCGTTTTTTTTATAGCTCGTTTTCTGTGCTTCCACCGACTTGTCCCAGGTGCTCAGTTTTTCCTTGAGCCTAGTCACCACCTCGGGATGGGCCTGGGCCACGTTTGTCTTTTCCAGGGGGTCGTTCTTCAGGTCGAAGAGCGCCACCTCGTCGCAAGGCTGCTTCTGGCCGGAGATGAAGCCCCACCAGGAGACCTCGTCGAGCAGGGACTTGTCCTTACGGACCACCAGCTTCCACTCGTTGGTGCGGACGGCGATGTCGCCGGGCGGGGCGTTCAGGCTCGCGAACCGCTCCCCGATCATGGCCTGATAGGCAGTGAGTTTTTCTTTCTCCTCCGGTACGAAATAGTCGCCTTGGTTGTTTTTGAACTCCAGATACCATTTGCTCAAGGTGTACTCCCACCACGGCATCCGGTCGATGTAGGCGTACTCGTTGGGCGGGGTGGTCTGCTCGCCTTTGAGGAAGGGCAGGATGCTCACCCCTTGGGCCTCATGGGGGGCCGGGATGTCCAGGTACTGTAAGACCGTGGGCATGATGTCGATACCCTGGACCTGATCGGCAACGCGGCGCCCGGCGAACTCGCCGTCCGGGAAGCGCATCATCAGGGCGTTTTTGACCACCGTGTCGGTGACGTCGTAGTGGAAGAAGTTGCCCTGCTCGCCGAGATCCTCGCCGTGGATCGACTGGAGGACCACCAAGGTGTTCTTGCTGAGGCCCAGCGTCTCCAGCTGTTTCAGCACCTCGCCGACGAAGCGGTCGGTGTGGTAGACCCCGGCGTCGTAGCGGGCGTTGACGAAATCCACGTCTGCCTGACTCAAATGATAGACCGGGGAGAAGCCCAAATAAAACTCGTTGCGGAAGACCCGGGAGAAGACCTCATAGGATGGGTCGTCGCTGTCGGCGCTCTCCGATTTCGGCAGCGGTAGTTTTTTCCAGAACGGGGTGTAGCCTTGCGGGTCGTACATCACCCGGTCGGCGGCGGGCACGGCGGCGGCGTAGGGCATGTGGATCAGGCCGGAGGCGATCCAGAGGAAGAATTTTTTGTCCTTGTTCTCGGTCAGCCAGGCCAGCGATTCGGCCGGGACCTTGCGGATACTGCGCCCTCCCAGCCCCCGGCGGGTGCGGCCGTAATAGTCGAAGCCGCGGGAGAAGACATCGCCGGGGCTGACCACCGCGCCGGAACCCGAGTCGTAGCGCATGAAGAACTCAGGGGAGCTGATGGCGGCGGCGGTGGAGTAGCCGTAGAGTTTCAAGATGCTGGCCAGGGTGTTTTTGGTCACTTGGTCCTGGCCCACCTCGAACGACACCATGCCGTTGACTCGCGGGTATTGGGAGGTCAGGACGCTCATCTGGGCCACTGGAGTCAGATTGGCCTGGGAGATGGCGTTCTCGAAGACCACCGACTCCTTGCCCAGGGCATCGATGTTTTGGCTGGTGTTGCGCTTGTAGCCGTACGTCCCGAGGTGGTCGGGGCGCAGGCATTGGAGCGAGATCAGGACGACGTTGGTGTTCTCGTGACGGGGCAGGGCGGGGGGGGCTGCCGCTTGCCCGTGGCTCGCGGTGCCGGCAAGGATGGCCAGCGCCGCGGCACAGGCAAGCGTTGTCTGCCAGAGGCGGCGGAGCATCATTTCTTCTTCCAGCCTTTGGCCTGGGAGGGGTACACCGGGCTGAGGCCGGTCTTCCACTGCTCCTTGGTCAGGTCGTGGCCGATGGCGGCAAAGTGGGCGAACACTTTCTGTTCAAGCTCGTAGGCCCGCCGGGCCTCGGTCTCGATCAAGTTCTTGGTCTCGCCGGGGTCGGTGTTGAGGTTATACAGCTCTTTCTGCTTCGACTCCATGGTGATGATGAATTTCCAGCCGTCCGTGGTGCGGATGGAGCGCTTGAAGGTGTAGAGGCGGTAGTCGGTCTCGGAGTAGGCGTCCTGATTGACCGCCTCGCCGCGCATGGCCGGCACCAGGCTGATGCCGCGGAGCTGCTTCTGTGTCTTCTCAGGCACCTGGGCGTCCAGGAGGTCGAGGATGGTGGGCATGACGTCGATGCTCGAGACCTGATCGGGGATGGTGGCGCCGCGCAGGTTTTTCTCCGGCAATTTGATGACCAGCGGTACGTGGATCAGCTCGTCGTAGAGGGAGAAGCCGTGGTCGAAGCGTTTGTGTTCGTAGACCTCGGTGCCGTGGTCGGCAGTGAGCACGAACAGGGTCTTGCCGGTGAGGCCGAGGGCGTCCATGCCGTCCATGAACTTCTTGAAGCGGCCGTCGGCGCGGTTGATCTTCTCGTCATAGACCGCCCGCCAGAAGGCGACGTCTTCCTCGCTCAGGGTGATCGAACCCTTGGCGAGGCCCTCCTCGCGCAGGGCCTCTTGCTCTTCTTTGGAGCCGGTGTATTTGCCGCGGTAGTTGGGGTCCACATAGCGACGGTCGAGGCCCTCCGCCGGGATGCACTGGCCGTGAGAGTCGTAGCCGTGCAGGAAGAGGAAGAATTTCTGGTCCTTCTTCTCTTTGACCCAGTTCAAGGCGCGGGGCACGCTCTGCTCCATGTCGCCGAACTTGGCCTCATCGAAGTAGGTGTCGAAGCCCTGCTTGTAGCCGAAGACGCCGTTGACTCCGGCATCGCCGGTGAAGCCGCCGGTGGCGTAGCCGTTGCCCTTCAGCACCTCGGCCAGGGTGACGATCTCGGGGGCCAGGTTCTTCATGCTGGCGATTTTTTCGGTCGGCGGGTTGTAGATCTCGAACTTGTTGAGCAGCCTGTGCTCGGAGGGGTAGACCCCGGTGAACCAGGTCATGGAGGCTGGGACGGTCCATGAGGCGACCGAGATGTTCTTGGTGAAGTTGAAGCCACCCTTGGCCATGGCGTCGATGGTGGGCGTGACTTCTTTGGGGTAGCCCAGGGAGTGGACGTGATGGGCCTGCATGGCGTCGAAGCTGACCAGGACGATATTGTAGTCCTTATACTTTAACGGCATGCCGGCGGCAGGGGACTCGGCCTGGGCCGGTCCGTTCAGCCAGAGGGTTGCGGACAGGCAGAGGCCGGTGATGGCAAGACGGGGGAATTGCAAATATGGCATGGTAAGTTCTCCGTGGTTCATCCCCCTCACCTCTCGGGGAGAGGGTGGCCGCGGCCAGGCGAGGGAAGCAAGGGGGTATGTGGGATGGACAATCGTTGCCGAGGCCTGTCGGCAGGCTCTGGCAAGGCCAATGACGTCGATCACTAGTGTCTAGCATAGGGAGGCACTGGTGTCAAGCCGGGAAGCGTTCAGGTCGGGTCGCGCTGGTGCCTTCGGGGTATTCCTCCTTTTGAGCAGGCTGCTGGTGGCCTCGGCGATCCCCTCGATCAGGCCCAAGGCTCGTGGTCCGGCCAGCAGCACCGAGGAGAGAAAGAGCGGGATCAGCGGGTAAAGCATCTCGCTGGCGCTGTCGTTGACCAGGTTGATGGCGCCGATCAGCTAGACGATGTGCGGCAGGGAGCGGAGCGAGGTCAGTACGATGTGTCGCCGCTCATCCCGAATTCGATGGGCGTCTTGACATAGAAAACGTTGATTCCCTCCTGGCGGAGCAGGGTGAACAGCTGTTCCGACTCGGCGGCGGTGACGGCCATGGTTACCTCGATGGGTTGGCTGGCCAGTTCGAAGAAGCGGGCGGCATGGATCTTTCGGTCGCGGCCGAACCCTTCTGCCGCTGCAACCACTGTCGCCCCGCCGATCCCTAAGTTGCGGGCGGCCTCGACGAGCCAGTTGCCCAGGGGGTGGCCACGGTGGCTTCTGTCCTGTTGGGTGTAAAACGTCAATTGATGGCCGTGCATGGCAGTTCTCCCTGGCGTTGGTGTCTGTGGTCCACGAAAGGGGATTACATTCTTTGTGCCGCCGTGGCCCTGGCCATGCCGAGGATGGTCATGGCCAGGGAGCCAGCCACGTGGGCGATGACGGCGCCACTGGCCCAGGCCGGCCGGCCTTGCTGGAGGAGGGTGACCACCTCGGCGGAGAAGGTGGAGAAGGTGGTCAGTCCGCCCAGGAAGCCGGTGATCACCAGCAGCCGCCACTTGGGGGCGAGCACTGGGTGGTTGCTGAAAAAAACCACCGCCACGCCAATGAGGTAGCCGCCGACCAGGTTGGCGGTCAGGGTGCCTAAGGGAATCGCAGGAAAGAGGGTGTTGAGCAAGAGTCCAAGGAACCAGCGCAACACCGCCCCGGTCGAGGCGCCGGCACTGATGGCGAAAAGGCTCATGGCCATGGCTCTCATTTCCCTGCTGGGGGCATTGGCTAGTAGACGTCGAGGTCCCGGGCCACAGACAGTGGGCCGGTGTAGCCCGCGGCCTGGATTTCCTGCAGTAGGTCGTCAGGCGTTGAGGCAAAGGGGCGCTTTGTGGGCTGCAGGGTGATGGGGTTGTGGTAGAGGAGCAGGAGTTTCGGTTTGGCCTGGTTGGCGATCTCGGCCAGCTGGGTGGTGGTGGTGTGGTATTTTCCCGAGTAGGTGCTGAGGTCGAAGCCCTGGGGGTTGGGCCGCCGGGAGTTGTTGAGGAACTTTAGGGTCAGGGCCTCGTGGATCAGGACATCGCAGCCATGGCAGGCATCCACAGTGGCTTGGGTGGGCGAGGTGTCGCCGGTGATCACGATGGAGCGGTCGGCGGTGTCGAAACGGTAGCCGTAGGTCTGGTCCCAATCGCCGTGCTTGGTGGGGAAGGAGGTCACCGTGACATTGGCGTCCTTGTACACCTGGCCGGGGGTGCTTATCTCATGGACGTTGACGTGGACGTTGTCTGGCGAGAGGTGCTCCAGCCCCTGGGTGCGGATACGGATATCTTCCTGGTAGGCGGCCAGGATATGGTCGGTCATGGCCTGGAGACCCTTGGTGCCATACACCTCAAGCGGCCAGCGGCGGCCCATGACCCAAGGGGTGAGGATGAGGTCGGGGTAGCCTGCCGTGTGATCGGAATGGAGATGGGTGGAAAACACCACCTTGATGTTGGCGGGGGCGAGGGCGGTGATCCCTTTGTCCCGGGCAGCCGCGGCGGCACGGCGGACGACGCCGGGTCCGAAGTCGATCAAATAGGCGCTGCCGTTGCTGATGATGGCGGTGGCCGGGCCTGAGCGGTCGGGGTCGGGGTTGGGGTTGCCGGTGCCCAGCATGACGATGTTGGTGCCGACTTTTTCGGTGTACGGTTCCGCGTGGGTGAGCCGGACGTCGAGGGCAGAATTCAACAGCAGGACGGCCAATGCGGGGATGAGACGGAGGATGGCGGGATGCTTTTTCATGAGCTGGCTTGCCAAAGGGTGGGTGATAGTTGGCCTTTCTTGCAAAAGGCATCATTGGCCACTGACAACGGGCGAAAATTGAGGCGTGATTTCCCGCCGAGACGCGGGACTGCAGAGGACGGACCATGAGGATGATTCTCCCAGCGGCTCTGCGGGAGAGGATAGCATAGAACGCCACTGATGACAAATAATTCAAGGCATAGCACTGTCTTGGACGGGAGGTTCACTATCTTTTTTGGTGAAAGTTGGGTACCATTGAAATGTGGGCGGCCCTGGACCGTATGGGCATCAATATCAATTATCTCCTTTGGATAGGGCTGGTCATGGAAAATCATAAGTTGGTCTTACCGGAGCATTTGAACCATTACGGGTTTCTCTTTGGCGGCAATTTGCTGCAGTGGGTTGACGAGTATGCCTGGATCGCCGCCACCCTGGAGTACCCTGCTGCCAAATTCGTCACCATTGGCCTGGACCGGGTCGAGTTCCGCAAAAATATCCGTAACGGGACGATCCTGAAGTTTATTATCGAGCGCGGCAGGGTGGGGAAGACGTCGGTGCAGTACGGGGTCTTGGTCTTTCGCGGCAATGGCGACGAGTGCGATAACGAGCTGCTTTTTTCCACCAACGTCACCTTTGTCAATGTCAGCAGCGAGGGGCAGAAGGTAGCGTTGCCGGAATTTGTGAGGCGGGAGTTGGATTGATCGGGAACGGCGAAGCTCAGCCGATGGCTTTCACGGTGATGGCGGCGAGTCCGGCATAGCGGGCCAGCTTGCCGAGGGTGACCAGGCAGACGAAGCGGGGAAAGTTCAGTTTGAGCAGGCCCGCAGCCAGGCAGAGCGCGTCGCCGATCAGCGGCAGCCAGGAGAAGAGCAGAGACCAGGAGCCGTACCGCTGGTAAACGCCCATGGCTCGGTCGATCTCTTTGGGTTCAAGCCGCAAGACGCGGTCGATGAGCAGCGCCGAGCCCCACAGGCCGATGGCGTAAGTGGTGCACGCGCCGAGGGAGTTGCCCAAGGTGGCGGTACACACCAAGGTTGGAAGCGGCAGGCCCTTGGCAATGAGGGCGACCAGGAGCCACTCCGAGCCCAAGGGGATGATTGTTGCGGCCAGAAAACTTAAGCCAAACAGGGCGGGAACGCCATGGCTGATGAGTAATGCTTCCATACGACTCCGGGGGGCGAGGGGTGATTGCCGACCATAACACGTTGCCCCCCTGCTTGCCAACTCCGGCTTTGTCGGGATGCCGAGCCTATAACTCCTCGGCCGTGCGGAAGGCCTCGGTGAGCACGGCACTCAACTCGCTAAGTTTGTAGGGTTTCTGGATGAATCCGGAAAGGCCTTTGCCGATGAAACGCTGGCAGACCTCATACTCATTGTAGCCGCTGGACATGATGACCCGGATGTCCGGGCGGAGCCGTCGCAATTCCCGATAGGTCTCCTCGCCGTCCATGTGCGGCATGGTCAAATCAAGGAGCACGGCTTCGATGGCATCACCGTTGGTGCGGTATTTTTCCAAGGCCTGGCGGCCGTCTTCAGCGGTAATGACTTGGAACCCAAGGGTTTTCAGCATTTCCTGGCCCAGGGCGCGCAGGGTCTCTTCGTCGTCGACCAGGAGGATGGTGCCGCTTCCCTTGATAAGAATATTTTGGGTGGATTGTTGCCGCATCTCAGCGGTGTGGCCAGGCGAGGCGGGTAGGATCACCTTGAATGTAGAGCCCTTCCCTGGTTCGCTGTAAAGCTTGATGGTGCCGTTGTGGCCCCTTACAATGCCGAGGACAGCCGCCATGCCCAGACCGCGCCCCATGAATTTGGTGGTGTAGAAGGGGTCGAATACCCGCTTGATGGTCTCTCCGTCCATGCCGCATCCGGAGTCGGCAACTTCGATGAAGATGTAAAGCCCTTCGACGAGATTCTCGTCCAGCCAGGTTTCGGCCAGGTAGTCGCGGTCAACCACCATGGCGCCAGTGGAAATGGCGATGACCCCGCTCTTGTCGCCGATGGCCTCCGAGGCGTTGATCACCAGATTCATCAGAACTTGGCGGATCTGGGTGGCGTCAACCTCCACCGGCGGCAGGTCCTTGGCTTGGTTGAAGCGGAGCACGGCCTTTTTGGAGATCGACACTTCGAGCATGTGGACCATGTCGCTAATCAGATTGCCGATGTCCAGGGTTTCGATCACGAATTGCCCCCTGCCTGAGTAGGCCAGCATCTGGCGCGAGAGGTCAGCGGCCTTCTGGGCGGCCAGCTCGATCTTGGTTAGATTGTCGCGGACTGGGGTGGTGGGGGGGAGGGTCATCTTGGCCAGCTCGGCGTGCCCCAGGATCACCATCAGGATATTGTTGAAGTCATGGGCAATGCCGCCGGCCAGCACGCCAAGGCTCTCCAGCTTCTGGGTGTGGAGCAGTTTCTTCATGAAGCGGACCCTTTTTTGCTCCTCCTGCTTGAGTTCGCTGATGTCCTCCACCACCTCGATAAAACCGGCGGGTGAATCGTCGTCGCTGGGTAAGGGGACAGTGCGGAGGCGCACCGGGAAGCGGCTGCCATCGCTGCGCGTGCCCTCCCGCTCTGAGATGGTGAGCCCTCCTGTTTTCAGGGAAGTGGCCCCCGGGCAGCCAGCGCAGGGCTGATCCCGGCGTTCAAACTCCTTGTGGCACAGGGTGCCAGGATAGTATGCCGCAGGCTTGCCAAACCAGTTTGCCTGGGTCCGGTTGACCATCGAGATGCGGTTGTCCTTGTCGATGACCGTGATCCCCAGCGGCAGGTTGTCCACCAGGGTGCGATAGAGGTTTTCACTGGCACGCAGCTCTCTTTCGACCTTTTTTCGCTCATTGACTTCTTGGCTGAGCGTCTCGTTGAGCTTGAGCAGCTCGTCGGTTCGTTTTGCCACCTTGGCCTCGAGGAGCCGGTTGACTGTCCGCATGGAGTCCTGCATCATCATGCTGTCCAGCCGGGAGATGATGATGTCGGCCACCCGGTTCATTAAGGGCTCCATGGTCTGCAGTTCTTGGCGGGGACGGGAGTCGGCCAGGATAAAGATTGAGACCGTGCCGTAGAAACGCGGCCTGACCAGACAGATGGACGAGCGGATGATCTCGGACATCTTCGGGCTGATGTTTTTGATGATGGCGAGGAGTTCCTTGGCCTCTTCCTCTGAGCAGATTCGATTGTGGGTGGGGATTGGGGCGATCGGCACCGGAATGGCCATGCCCATGGCCTGGGTGGCAGCCAGAGGGTGGGAAGTGGTGTGGCTGTGGGTGATGCTGATCTGTTTTTCGTCCACGGAGCCAAACAGGCAGAGTTCGATCCCCTTGCAGACAGCGATCTGTTCCAGGGCGAGGCTGATTGCCCCGTCAGGATCAGTGGCAGTGGCAATTTTTTCGGCGACATTCCCCAGCAGGAAAAAATCATCGGAGAGGGTTGTCAATCGTTGATTTTCAGCCTGTAAGAGGTGGAGTTGTTCGGCGAGGTCGGACGAGGGCGCAGGGTGCTTTGTCATTTGGTGGGAGAGAGGGGTATTTTTTTGTTGGTGGGTATTTACATCTAGCTGGCGAGATTGATTACGATTTTTAGGCTGCCGCTAACATAGCCGAAGGGTGAACAATTGGTCAATAATAATAATTCAGAACAAGAGTTACTGGTATTTTTTAGTTTTTCTCTAGGTATGCCATTAACTTCTGGCGATGATTTTTAGCGCGGTCTGATGAGGTCAGGAAATTTGTGGTACCTGCGATGACCTTTGCTCTCGACAGAGGCATGGGCTGCCGCTATTCTGGGCTCTCTTCATCTATGAACCGTCAAACGGGGAGGGTCAGCGCACAGGCTCGCGCCTTAACTCTTGTAACTAGAACATATTGCTACGAAAGACAAATTGTTATGAACAAAGAAGACTGGCAGCAGAAGGGTGTTGGCCACCGCCAGCGGCTGCGAGACAAGTTCCTTGACCGCGGCATCGAGGCCTTCACCGATGCCGAAGTCCTGGAGTTGCTGCTGACCATGGGGACGCCCCGCAAGGACTGCAAGGACGAGGCCCGGGCCCTGCTCGCCGCCTTTGGCAGCCTGGCCGGGGTCCTCGAGGCATCGTCTGGGCAGTTGCAGCAGGTGGACGGCGTAGGCCCCAAGAATTCGTTCGCCATTCACTTTATCCAAGGGGTCTCCCGCCGCTATCTGCGGCAACGGCTGGCGGCCAAGCATTACGTGCGTTCGTCCGCCGAGGTTGCCGACTATCTGGTCCACGCCATGCGCGATTTGAAGCGCGAGGTGCTGATGGTGATCTATCTCGACGCCAGTCACGCCATCATCGACACCGAAATCGTGGCCGAGGGAACTCTGGCCAGCAATACCGTCCATCCCAGGGAGTTGATCAAACTCGCCCTGGCGCGTCATGCCGCGGCAGTGGTTATCGCCCACAACCATCCCTCCGGCAGCCCCGGCCCGTCTCCCGAGGATCGCCGCCTGACCCGGAACCTGTATCTCGCCTTATCCTTGGTGCAGATCAGGCTGCTTGATCACCTCATCGTCGCGGGCTCGGAGCGTCCTTACAGCTTTGCCGACCAGGGCTTGATGGGCCAGTTTGCCGATGAGTGCGCCGGACTCCTGCGTCGATGACCGGGGCTGGGCTCTATATTCATATCCCGTTCTGCCGCAGCAAGTGTGGCTATTGTGCCTTCAACTCCAAGGCTTGGCCGGGTGACGATGGTCCTTCCTGGTATCTGGAGGCAGTGCGCCTGGAGTTGGAACGGCTGGCGGGGAGTTGGGACGGACTCACCTTTGCCACCTTCTTTGTTGGCGGCGGGACTCCTTCCATCTACAGTGGAGAGGCCTTGGCTGGGCTGATCGCCGAGGCCCTAAGCCGCTTAAGGTGGTGCGAGGGGGCGGAGATTAGTGTGGAGGCCAACCCCAACTCCGTGACCCTGGCCGGGCTGGCAGCCTTGCGCTGCGCCGGGGTCAACCGTTTGAGTCTCGGGGTGCAGTCCCTGGTTGATTGCGAGCTTATCGCCGCCGGCCGCCAGCACAGTGCGGCAGAGGCGATGAGCGCCGTCGCTATGGCTCGGCAGGCGGGGTTTGATAATCTCAATCTCGATCTGATCTACGGGTTGCCGGGACAGTCCCTCGCCTCATGGCGGCAAGGCCTTGCCGCCGCAATCGAGCTTTCGCCAGAGCATCTCTCCCTCTATGAGTTGAGCATCGAACCGGGCACCCCCTTTGCCGCCCGCGCGGCTCGTGGGGATTTGTCGCTGCCGGACGATGATGCCCTGGCCGAGATGGAGGCAATGGCTCAAGAGGAGTTGGCTCGTCACGGCTATCAGCGCTATGAGGTTTCTAATTTTGCCAGGTCGGGTTTTGCCTGCCGCCATAATCTGAATTACTGGCATAATGGCAACTACCTTGGTCTGGGCGCTGGCGCGGTCTCCTGTCTGGATGGCCTTCGCCTGAAGAATGAGGCCGATCCGGAAAGGTATCGGGCCCGAATCACCGCTAATCTTACAGCCTGTCACGATGGAGAGGCCCTGGGGGATGCCGCGTCGTTCCGGGAGTCGGTGATCATGGGGTTGCGTCTTGTTGACGGGGTGGACCTTGCCCTGCTGCGGGCACGATACGGCCTGGATCCTCTGTCCTACTATGGGGACACCCTGCGCCGGTTGATTGAGCGGGGATTGGTAGCCATGGACCAAGAACGGATGCGTCTGACGGCCCAAGCCATGCCGCTGGCGCATCAGGTGCTGGCTGATTTAGTGTGAGGCATGCGATGACAGTTCTGGAGAGGGGAGGCACATGGGATTTTTCAATGATTTTTATGGGTTGGAGCTAGTTAATGGTGGTTAAGGCGAAAAAGAGCTATCAGTGCAACGCCTGCGGTTCGGTGTTGGGCAAATGGGCCGGGCAATGCCCGGAGTGCGAGGCCTGGAATTCTGTCGAAGAGGCAGTTGGCCTGAGCGTGGAAGCGGCGCGGGCTGTCGGTTTTTCCGGGACCACGGCCCAGGTCCGGCGGATTAAGGAGGTGGAGGTTGAGCAGTTCCCGCGCATCGCCACCGGGCTTTCCGAGCTTGACCGGGTGCTGGGCGGCGGCTTGGTCCCCGGTTCGGTGGTGCTGATTGGCGGTGACCCCGGCGTGGGCAAGAGCACAGCCTTGCTTCAGGTGTGTTGCAGTATTAAGGGGGTGAAGGCCCTGTACGTGAGCGGCGAGGAGTCGCTGCCCCAGATTGCCATGCGGGCCAAGCGTCTGGGCCTGCCCAATCAGGATCTCCTGCTGCTCGCCGAGACGCAGGTTGAGGGGATCTGCGCGGTGGCGGCACAGGAGAGACCTGGGGTCATGGTCATCGATTCCATTCAGACCATGCAGGTTGTCGGCGTTGATTCCGCACCCGGCGGGGTCAGTCAGGTCCGGGAGGCGGCGGCCTATCTCACCCGCTTTGCGAAACAGAGCGGAGTGGCCATCTTCCTGGTCGGCCACGTTACTAAATCAGGCGGGCTGGCTGGTCCCCGGGTTCTTGAGCACATCATCGATGTGGTCTGCTATTTCGAGGGTGGCAGCGACTCGCGCTACCGGATGATGCGGGCGATCAAGAATCGTTACGGCGCGGTCAATGAACTTGGCGTCTTCGCCATGACCGAGAGCGGTTTGAAAGAGGTGAAGAATCCTTCGGCCATCTTTTTGTCGAGGGAGAAAGGGTCCATGGCTGGCAGCGCGGTGATGGTGGTCTGGGAGGGCAGCCGCCCGCTCCTGGTCGAGGTCCAGGCCCTGGTTGACACCTGTTACTCCGAGCACCCGCGGCGGCTGGCCGTTGGTCTTGATCAGAACCGGCTGACCATGTTGCTGGCCGTGTTGCACCGCCACGGCGGAGTAGCGACCTTTGACAAGGACGTCTTTATTAATGTGGTGGGCGGAGTCAAGGTGGAGGAGACCAGCGCCGATCTGGCTCTGATGCTGGCGATTCTGTCCAGCCTGCACGACCAGCCCCTGCCAGGCGAGATGGTCATCTTCGGCGAGATCGGTCTGGCAGGAGAGATCCGACCGGTGCCCAATGGTCAGGAGCGTCTGCGGGAGGCGGTGAAGCACGGTTTCAGCCAAGCCATCGTTCCCAAGGCCAACGCCCCCCGTGCCGAGATCGCCGGGATGGTGGTTCACGGTGTGGGTAAACTTTCCGAGGCCATGGCGATTGTGCGGTGAAGCTCGCATGCGGAGTTTTTGCCGATGGCATGAATCTGCGTTGTATCAGGATTGACAGGCCAGAGTTGACATGGTAAAAGACCTCCGGAATTATAGTGGAGGAATGGCCGAGTGGTTTAAGGCGGCGGTCTTGAAAACCGTTGAGCGAAAGTTCCGTGGGTTCGAATCCTACTTCCTCCGCCACATGTCCAATCGGAGAGATGACCGAGTAGGCCGATGGTGCTCGCCTGCTAAGCGAGTGTAGGACCAAAAGTTCTACCGAGGGTTCGAATCCCTCTCTCTCCGCCATTTACAAGTAAAATCCAACAGTTAATCCTGTTGGATTTTTTTTTGTCTTTAACAAATAAGGTTGTCATTAGCTTCTGGTGTGCCATTTACTGTGCCATTTTTTCTAGGGCGGCAAAGGCCTCTTTGACCCCAGCCCCTACTTCGTGCAGATAGATCTCTGTTGTTGATAACCGCTGATGACGCAGAGATCGTTGCATGGTTTTGAGGTCAATATTCCCCACGCTGAAAGTAAGTGATGCTGCGCAATGCCGTAGCGCATGAAAACCAAAATTAGGCACCCCTGCCTTGCTACATAACTTATTCATCATACTCCTGAGCTGGTATTTACCAAAGCAAAATACAAATTCGCTGCTGCCGTTCTGTCGTGAGTAGCGCCTATTGAGAATTTGGAATAGACTGTCATTCATAGGTATTTTGTCAGCCATACGAGCGCCATCTTTTCTTTTTCTGGTAAAGAGCGTCACTGTTCTTTTCGAAAAATCAACATCTTCCCATTTTAATACGACAATCTCGTTTTTTCTTGCCATTGTATAAAAAATTGTTTGGATAAAATCTTTCTCATCTTCTGATGCTACATTTTTTACTTTCTTTATATCATCAATTGTTGGGACATACGGAATGTACTCATCTTTTGGATATTTCTCGACACGATTCGCTTGGTTTTTCCCATCATAATATTCATTCTTTATCGCATAATTAAACAATGCTTTTATGTCACGCAAATACCTATTCAGTGACTTGTAGTTTTTCCCAAATTTTGCGTGTGATTGCAAAAAGTTACTTATCGTAGCATTCGTTACCAGCTGTATTGGAATATCACTTCCTAAATAGGCTAACACTTGCCGAAACACAAACGCCTTTTGCCGACACGTATTTTTTTGCATACGTAGCTCACAGTGCTCTAGATAAGCTGTCGCAATCTCATGGAAGGAGGTCAAAGGGATCTGGTTTTCTTCCGTCTGAACGATTTCCCGCTCCTTTCTTTCCCATTCTTTCGCTTCTCGCTGACTCTTGAATCCTTCTTTTTTGTATCTCTTGCGGTTGTGGTTGAATTTGGCTACCCACCAACCTCTTTTTTTGTCTTTCCAAACACTCATAATTTGTTCCGGTTAAAAAATTGATCACATCTTGAATTGTTAATCGGCGTGGAATAATGACCCCTTTATGAGAGAAATCGGCATCGAAAATTGACCCCCTCCATGCTAACTGCTCCATGGAAATTTAACCCATGGAGGCAATGGAGGATGTTGATAGTGGAAAC